>Ga0099823_1008644_pt1 | contig 10351 bp, 9 predicted proteins | sample CowpearedBW_FD_76831 | JGI IMG/M metagenome (GOLD analysis project Ga0099823, IMG submission 76831) | Root nodule microbial communities of legume samples collected from California, USA - Cow pea red BW | ecosystem: Host-associated > Plants > Roots > Nodule | place: USA: California | collected...
GTTTCAATTTTTTTTTCCGAAACACATTTCATTTCATATAAGAGTGTTTTAAAAAATTCATTCCATAAGATATTACATATGTTCCAAAGAAAAATTCCCAAAAAGCCTATGCCAAAATGCACTTATTCCAAAAGGTTTTCAGAAATTGTGTTTCTAATGTTTCATTTCAAAAGTTGTTTTGAAAATCTCGTTCCGAAAGTTTCGGGAAACTTATTCCGGGAAGTTTCCGAAACATGCATTTTTTGAAAGTCGGTTCACGAATGATAAAATCATCATTTTAAAATTTTGAGGTGGTGCACAAAAAATTTATAGAGGTGCAGAAAGTAGAAGTCGAATCGTGTGCGTGGCAGTTAGAAGTTGCGCATTTTTCCTACATCTTCATGATTTTAATCTGCACTCCCATAGGATGGTGAAATAATCAATTTGCCATGAAATATATAATTTTAAACCTAAATTCTCTCATCTTTTCTCTTTGTCTTCCTTGAGTCTTTGTTTTAGGCTTATTATGAAAAAACCCTTTGTTATTGTTAAAGAATGGTCTTGGACACCTATTGCCTCGCCTTTTCGGTTCAAGAGATTGATTTTCATAACTATTTTGTTGTGTGATTATTCAAGAAAACTTTTAAATTTTACAATCTAAAATTTATTTTCAAAATTTGAATAAACTCTAGATTATACATCTTGAAATTCAAAAAAATTATGGATTATACCACAACCTTCACAAATATATGCAAACACTCTAACACCAATACACTCAATGCCAAGAAGGCTATATATTTGAAAAATTGAAATTATGGGGTGCGGGGAGAAATTGCTTAAGTAACAGAAAAATAGCCCTCTCAATATAGGCCAAGCACTGGGCTTTAGTTGTTAGGTGCATAGAAAACAAGATGCTGATTGATTCAAAAAATATTACGACTTGATTATTAAAAAAAAATGGTGTTTTTTTTTTTTCATAATGCTTTTAGATCAACTATGCTGACAAATTGAATAATATAAGTCCATTATCTTTTAATGGTGAACATTTAAAATTAATTAATTAGAAAAATTCAATAAATCTTTTATAGTATTTCAAAAACAAAAAGTAAATAAAAATAAAAACCGACGAATTATTAAATTAAATAAGACACCAATTTAGATTTTGGGCCACACGTTTCTACATATGACGACTAGAAAGCGTGTCTACGTCACCGTATTGCATAGATTATGCAAGTGATCATTTTGAAGACACTTTATAATACGAAATGAAAAAGGATACTTTTTTCTTTTGTTATTATTTAAGTGGTATTTAATATAAATATAAAAAAAAACAGAGAGATGAAAAAGTTATTTAAATGTTATACTATACACATAATAATCCATATCAGTAAAGAAAAAAAAAAGTAGCAACATATGGTCGGTTCAAATAAAACTAAACCTAAATACCTAAAACAAAATTCGATTCAAGTTTTGTAGGTAACAAAATTTGTTTAGAAAATTAGTCATCATAGTAAACCCAGAAAAAGTACACAGAGCAATCAGAAAAGAACAAAAGTGAATAATAGGTAGATGGTAGAACCGTAGGAACTACGAATGAAAATGGCTAAAGAAGATGATGCATAACTACGACCCCAGCACCCTTTGGCAATCATCACACGCCATACACAAAAGTCCAAACCTGGCCCTCACCTTCGACCCTTCCCTTGGAAATCCCGATTAAAGCACTAATACAATAGTCTTTAAATCAAACACTTGCGAAACTCCCAAAACAACGCTTTGAAAATCATCATATACCACCCTTTTTTTACTCCTTTTTTTACAATGTTAAAGTCTCTTTCATACGTGTCTACTGTGACATGAGTTTCACTGGAATTGGTCTTGCTGCTTGTAGCTGATAGGGAGTTGAAGTTTTGAAGCTTCGAACAATCAAATGGATTCAATCCAAACACAGAAAGTTTATGTTGCTGTTGGTAATGATGCACAGGATGGATTTAAGACTTTGAATTGGGCTCTAAAGAAATGGAATTCTCATCCAATTTCCGTTGTTATTCTCCATGTCACACACAATACTCCCATGGATTATGTCTACACACCATGTAAGTTGGACTTGTGTATCGACTTTGTTTTCATTCTCTGCATTGAAATTCAACTGGGTTTAGCTTAGTTTTGTGATTCTTTTGCAGTTGGGAAACTTCCAGCAAGATCTGTGAGTGAGGAGAAACTACAAATTCTCAGGAAAGATGAACAAGAGAAAATCAACAAGCTGTTTTCCAAGTATGTTGCTTTCTGTGGCAAGGTGTGTACATTTTAAGTCCAATTAATTACTCAGATCATATGAAATGAAATTATGTTACAGTGTTTTCTGTTTCTGCATATAACAGGTGCCAGCAGAGATTCTTCAAGTTGAGAAATCAGATGAGCCAATGCAAAAGCGAGTCATAGACTTGATCTTTGGTCTAGGAATAACCAAACTGGTCATGGGATTTTCATTCATGAAGCCCTCCATGTATGTAACTTCCTTGGTTTTCTTATCAAAGAGTTTCATTTTGCAAGTAGAGCTAAATTGTCTCGTTTTTCCTTAATATGTGTTCGGTCTCTTGATTAGGAAATCTAAAGGTGCTATTAGTGGATTGTTCTATGTTCATCAGCACAAGCCTTCCTTCTGCGAACTGTTCATTATTTGTGGGGGGAAGCAAATTTTCCTGAGAGGAAAAAATGATGAGAAAATCATGGAGGATGATCATGGAGTCATGGTTGCAAGAATAAGAGATAAGATAACCTTCAAAGATTGGTTAGACAAATGGTTCAATGACAAAACCCACGATTCTCCAGATAAAAGTGAATCACTTTCCTCAAGCAATTTGGAGTCCCCGGTGACCAGAAACCAGTGGGAATTTTACCTGCAGGAAATTGAAAATTATTATCAAGAATTGTTGTCTTCCAAGTTGGAGGAAGGAAACTGCGGGCTAGATAATGACGACTCACAGATTGGTCCAAACGAGCCACATGTCACTGAACACAACAATTATAATATGGTATCTTACAACAATGACAGATATTTTTCCTCAAATATGTGTGTGGCCTTCATTAATGCTAACATTTATCTTCTTTGTTTCCTTTCGTTTTGTTTCTTGTAGAGAGTTGTTAGATGATTGGTTCACTTTTGCATATAATATGATTTGTTTTCATTGTACAATATTGAAAAAGAAGGCGCCTCTTTGTGAAAGTCCAAATACCCATCTTTCTTAAGAAAACTCTCACTTTGACTCTTGTTAACATTTGATATGTATGTTGAAAGAAATTGATGCCCATTGGTATTTATACTAATATTTAATGTGTTTAGTTTTCAATATGTGGAACCAATTTTCAACACTCAATCTATTGGTTTGTGTAAATTTTTTGAAAATATTACCACGAGTTTGAAAATGAATTCACTTTATGGATGTTCTTGTTCCCTTTTGAAATTTCACATGGTGTTGTCAAAAGTAATGCCTAACACTGTATCCTACTCAGAGTGGTGCAGAGAAAATTGAAGATCTGAAAAGTCAGCTGAAGGAAGCTCAGAAGACCATTCTATTGAAGAGGAAAGAGGCCAAAGATAGTAAAGAAAGGCACGCAAAAGCTGAATGGGCAATTTGTCTGTGCAACAATAGAGTAATACTCTAAATTTTTATTGAGATTAGAATTTTGTATATTGATATATGGATTAAAGAAAACATCAAAGATTAATGCATGCATGTAATGTTATACTTTAATTTTATTCATTGATTGTGATTATAAACATAATCTATCTTCTTGTTCAGCATTCTAGGGATTTGTTTTTCTTGCATGTGAGATTCACGTAAATTGTAATGTATGAATGCGATGGTTAGGCTGAGGAGGTGGAAGGTCGAATTCGAGAAGAGGTGGGTGCTAAGGAGGAGCTAAAGAAGGAATGGGAAGCGGAGAGGGAGCAGACGGAGGAGATGAGGATGGAGGTGGAAGAGAGGAGGAGGAGGCTCATTTCTCTGACGGAGGTGCAATCGGAGCTCTCCAACAAGCTTCAAATATGGATGCTGGCCAAGACGCGGGCGGAGACGCAGCTCGAGAGGGCGGTAGGGGAGAGAACGGAGATGGTGAGGGAGATCGAGGAGCTCAGGCGCCAGAGAGACGTGCTTAACCGAAGGATCGAGTTCTGCAAGCAGAAGGACGCAATTGGAATGGCCGCCAGACTCGCCGACACGCGCTGCACCTTCCGCGAGTACACGGCGGAGGAGATCCGGCTGGCCACCGACAACTTCTCCGAGCGGCTGAGGTTGAAGTCCGGCGGAGATTGGAGCAATGTGTACAGGGGACGCTTCAACCACTCCACTGTTGCCATCAAGATGCTCCCTTCTTTCTCCCTCCAACATTTCCAATCGAAGGTGCATTTTTTTCGTTAGGTTAAATTCTTATACAATTCATTCAAATTCCACGTTCAAATCTAAATCTACTAAATAATATGTTAATTTAGAATCAGAATCGATTATAGGAAATTAAAAACAAAAGTTAATGTGCATAGAATACTAATTTAGATTGCATTTTCAGGTGAGGCTTCTTGGTGATATTAGGCATCCTCATCTGATTGCCATGGTGGGGTTTTGCTCCGAGCCCAAGTGCATAGTTTTGGAATACATGCGCAACGGAAGCTTAAGAGACATGCTGTTTTCTAGGAGAAAAAACCGCGCTTTAAGATGGCACGACCGAATACGAATTGCCATAGAAGTTTGTTCAGGTCTGGGCTTTCTCAATGGAGCTGAACCAAGGCCCGTCATTCACTGCCATTTGACTCCATCCACAGTCCTCCTAGACCGCAATTTGGTGGCAAAGATCACGGGCTTTGGGCTCCATGATTGCACTGACGAACAGTGTAACGTCGAGTCAGATTTGCAGGCTATAGGGGTTTTGCTGATGCATCTTTTGACAGGAAGAAATTGGGCCGGGCTCGTTGAGGAGGTGATGACAGTGGATATGGACAGAGAGGCTTTGGCTAGCGTTCTTGATGAGATGGCTGGACAATGGCCATTGGATCTAGCAATAGAACTTGCAGGCCTGGCTTTGATGTGCGTGTCCACCAAAACCAAGCCTAACTCAGAACTGAGCATTGCAAAGGTGTTGGAGGAACTGAATGAGATAAGAAGAAAGGGGGATGAAATAGTTGGAAGGGAAGGACGAAAAGCAATTCTTGGTGGGTGTATAGATAGAGAGGGAACCAGTGATGTGCCTAGTGTTTTTCTTTGCCCCATACTTCAGGTTGGTTTCTTCATCTTTCAAAGAACTTTCTTTTACATATCCTAAATAAGGTTTATCCTTTCTTTTTGTTTCATGCACTTAAGGTTGTGTTGTTGGCTGCAGGAGGTAATGAAAAACCCACACTTGGCAGCAGATGGGTTTTCCTATGAGCTTGAAGCAATAGACCACTGGCTGCAGTCTGGGCGTGACACATCACCAATGACAAATATGAGGCTGAAACACACATTTCTCACCCCGAATCACACTCTCCGTTCCCTAATTGAGGATTGGCAGACCAATAAATCACCTAAACTTACACACTAATACCGAATTCTTTTTAGTTCATTAGATCATATGTACAGATTAGTTTGTGACTAGTGCTGATTTTTTGTTCTCATTGCCACCGGTGGACCATTAACTCCAAATAAAAAGTTACCAATTGAATTAGCATGTCATGGGTAGGTTCAAGCCTCCTTTCTGACTTACTATTCTTTTTTACTGTCAGAGTCAGAGACTTGCAACAACTATGAAGTATTAACTCAACATGAAACAGCAAAAATGGAATACTTATTCATATAAATATATCAATACAAGTATAGTATCTGGTTTTTCAGCAAGACAATTTGACAAGTAAAAAAATGCAATTTCCCAAGCATAATAAATGTTCTACAGCTATCACTCTATGGCCAACCTAATGTCACTATAACTATATTACACTGCATAATTTACGTTTGCCTTCACGAGCGGCAATACACATATCCAGGAGTGACCTTTATCTTGAAGGAATATTACCAAGATTAAAATGTCAGAGTGAACCAAGCATTATACTCCCAAACATTTAAAATTGAAACAACAGCAACACCGGGCGACCTTCTTTGGCAGCGAATATTCAGATAGCAAAGAGGGATCAGTGGAAATGTCTTCGGCTCTTGACCAGACAAACACCCCTCGCTCTTCTTGTCTGCCAGGGACAGTGTTGTCCAGTAGGAATGACACCAACAGTGTAACCACCATGTTCAAGGACATAAGAGCATTGATTGCAAAATCAAGCTTCAAGATTGAAAATGACAGGTCAGCACATATGCATCCAAAAAGGAAACAAGATATTGCTTAATTTGCAAGAAAAACAAGCTAAAATGAAGATTTGTCGTTAAGGACAAGTCTGCATGGTACCAATTTCAATAATGATAAATCATTTAGGATATGTTAGAAAGCGTGTGATTAAGTAAAACTTAAGATTCACATATTCATCTAACCTGTTTAATGCCTGAACGGAATGGTCCGCTTGATGCTGCTGCATACGGAACCAGATAACTGGGTAGTATCAGACTTGACTCAGCCTGGTATTGTTGAAAATAAGCAGGGATAGACATGCCAAGGAACAGTGAAACGCCAACTATTGTAATGTTCCTGAAACTGGTTGATTGACTATACCGTAAATTAGAGAGGCCTAATGCTGCAGTAAGAGCCCACATGAAACATAGTACTGAAGCAGCCAAGGCCTGTGGAATGGAAGCGAGAAGGGCACCCACTTTCCCTACAAAATTATATTAAAAGTTGTATTTTGAAACTCAAAAAATGAAACCACTGCACATCCTTAGATCCATCTCATCCAGAATGGAGAACAATGAGAACGTATAAAGTTGAACAAGAATTTTGGCTCCAGGAGTTATTTACCTATAAATGAGAACAAGATCAAGAAAGCAGCTCCAACCACCACTACCTTCCGACTTGCCACCTTGGTGATGTCAATTGTGTGTATGTTTTCTGTCAAGGTTGTTGAGCCTGTACCTGAACCCCAAAGCCCAGCCAGTATGCTACAGAAACCCTCAAGAGCAATTCCTCGGCTCACAACACCGGGAGTAGGAGGTCTTGAATTAACTTGCAGAGATGTAGCACGATAAGTTCCAACCTGGAAAAAGGATATGCTGTTCACAGTTACAATTGCAGTTTCATCTATTGATGTTTGATCTCTGCTTTTCAGCATGAAAATTCATCTTAATATTTAACTGAGATTAGGACCTATAGACAATGATACTTACCGAATCCACAGAAGCAACAAGTGCCACTATGACCATGATTATGGAAGTCCTAAAATGGAAAACAGGGATGCCCCACTGTAAAGGGTAAGGAATTCTGACCCATGCAGCAGTAGCCAATGCATTGGAAACATCAGTCCTGCAATGCTGCATGGTATATGCATGTTTTCTACATGCATCCAAAAGAATGTTTGAACTTGGTATATTAGGATTGCATCCTTTGTAATTATATGCTCCCCCAGCTGTTAAAAAGGATGCATATATCCAAATTATTGTCAAACTCAAGGGAACCTGAAAATGTTAAAGAATTAAGTTACAAGAATTATTACTGCATACACATGCTAAAGGAAAGACATAGCCAGCACTCTCCAAGATTGCTCAAGAAAAACAAAAATGAGAGAATGACATAGGTCATCAATTTTAAAAATGAACAATTATCGTAATTTAGATACTTACAGCATAAATTCGAAATAAGTGGCGCCCGAAGATAGATATTCCTCGAAGATACTTCAAACAAGCAAAAAGAGGAGAGAATGAGTTTTTGAATGATCCTTAAAGCATTAAATAAACAACCAAAAAGCCACGACCTGTTTACAACAGACAGCCTCTAACATAAAATAACTAATTCTACAAATTACAGCAACTAGAAAACCACTTCAGATACAAAATATCCTGTACTGGTACTGCTCAAAATGCATATATGACTTACCAAAGTGAATATCAGAACCAGTGCTATCTGTGGAATGGTAATTTCTGGGCAAGTGCCTGCTTGTGGAAAACCGTAGCTGAAAAATGCTAAACCTACAGCAGCAACAGTTGGGGCAACCACAATTGGGTTGATTAACCTAAAATTGTACAGAATAAACAGATCAGGCTCAAGTGTTTACGGCCCTCTAGAGATAAAAGTTCAGTAGCTTCTACAACTTCATTGATCAATATAAATTCCCTTTATGCATATAGCTATTCCGTGTGCTAATGCAGGCAGAGCAAATAAATATTAAGCAAGGCAGAGCAAACTAACAAACTTTACTAAATCAAGCACAAGACAAAAGACATTTACAAACTTAAGACATGTCATGTAACTTCTTACCTGAGTAGAACAGACATTAAACCACTAAATCCCAGGATAGATTGGAATATTGAACCAACAATTATAGCTCCTTGGAGTTCCCTCATTATATGTCTAAATTTCTGCAATTACAGGGCTTTTATATGTAAGCTGAGAACATATCCAAACTAACAGAACAAAAGTCAAAGTTGTATGTGATTTGTTAATAAAGAGGTTCGTAATAGACAAAGTCTGTTAAAAGATAACATATACATAACAGCAGAAAGGATAAAAGACAACTTATGCTGGTGATTCAGATATATACAAGTTTAAATGGTAAACAAGCCAAGAGAAAATTAACTCCTAATTAATGTCTAGTTTATGGATTTATATAGTATAATTTTATCTGCCTAAACTAAAAGGGCCTGAAAGTGATGCTCTAATGAATTAAATAATGAACTTACATGCTCGGTAAGATTCCGATATTCTTGAGCATTTATGATAACTAATGCCGGTGCTAAATACACAAACGAGCTCCCTTGAACTAAAGGCAGTCGAGTACCAAAGTAGGAGTGCAGTATTGTGGTGATGCCAGAAAGAAACAGTATTGTAGAGATTACGGAAGCAGTATCCTTCTGTCCTCAGCGATTAATGTAAAATTAAAATAAATAGATAAGCATATGAAAAAACTATCGATTTTGTTGAGTTACATGCAGTAAACTGTAAATAAAAGCATATACTTACATCTGTTCCACCCATGACCGGTACCATTACTAAGGGAATCAACACAAGAGAACCAGCTAATGATAGATAGTGCTGCAGGCCATAATAGATAAGAGGTACTGCAATTAAAAACGCAAAGACGTAAGTAAAAACAAGGTAAAAAAATTGTGGCACCTACAGAAACATGACTATGCAAGTAAATCTGGTAAGTATTGAGATAATAAGTTAAGAAAATGGTATGGAAGAAAGAATTGGGAAAATGGGTTCTTTCGGAAAGTCCTTTTATCAAATCCATGTTGAAGGAAAATCAAGAATTGGTATTCTTAAATGAGATTTGTCTAGACCTATTCTTCACTTCCTATGACTCTATTCGGAAAGAAATCAAGGGGTTCGATGGTATTCACACCAAAATCCAAATAAACTCACTGATGGTACACACCACTACAGACCAATTCAAGCAGATATAAATTGAACTTAATGGCAAGAATCAGAACATCCAAGATGGGAAGTTAACAACACACCACTCACATTGCTCAACTTATAGCATTACACTTCAAAAATTATAAGATAAAATATAAACTCATAAAACTAAAGAAATCAAGGGTGCAAAAGAATCTAAAACCGACAGAAAAAAAGAAGAAGAGCACAAACTAACCAATCCCAGGATTCTCTTTGAGCCCGCACTTCAATCCCAACGGACCCTGCCACCCTCCATCACGATGCTCCTCCTCTGCCGGAAACACATTGACCTTAACATCCCCATTCCCCTCCTCCCCCTCCTTTTCCTCATTCACCGGAGCAACTGCAGAGGCTCCATGCCCATTCCCTTCCCTATTCACCACCCCATTATTGGCATTACCATTCAAACCAACTTTCCTCTCCTCTTTTCTCCCCCTCTCATCCAAAACAGCACCATTCTCAGCCCTCGGTGCACCTCCACGAGACTCTGTTTCGATCTCGTTTCGTCTTGTCCTCCCCACCACCGGATCTATCTCTATCTTGGGAGATGACCCTCCTCCCTTCCTCTCAAAAGCTTCAAACTTTGCACTCCCACTTGTCCCTGCTTCCCCTGAGTAATCAGACACAAAACCCGTTCTCTTCGCCCACGACCGTAACTCTCTCGGGTTGTGCTCATTTTGTGATACAAAAGGCTCCACTTTCCCTGCTACTCCACCTTGTTTCTTCCCAGTGCCACCCCTCACACTCATGCCCACATTTCTGTTCAATGATTCCGAGTTCAACGACCCAGTTTCCATTCACACCCAATGACACTGCTCAACTCTACCCAATTTAGTATAAAGTACAAAGACCA
>Ga0099823_1008666_pt1 | contig 10340 bp, 7 predicted proteins | sample CowpearedBW_FD_76831 | JGI IMG/M metagenome (GOLD analysis project Ga0099823, IMG submission 76831) | Root nodule microbial communities of legume samples collected from California, USA - Cow pea red BW | ecosystem: Host-associated > Plants > Roots > Nodule | place: USA: California | collected...
AAAAAAAATAATTAAAAGTTAAATGAATAAAATTATAAAAATAATAATAACCAAAAATTAAAAATTTTGCAAACATGATGAAAAAAAAAAAAAGAAAGAGAAAGAATACAACTAAACCTTGTATTTACAATTAGGATTAGGATTCCTCTGTTTCATTTGGGGTATAATAAAAAGAGAAGGGTTTGGTAGCAAGAAGTAGGGTTTGCGTTGCAGAGAGCATATGAGAGAGATGGGAAGAGAAAGAGAGGCAACAAAGGTAGCATACACAGTGGAGCAGCTTGTGGCCTTCAATCGATACAATCCCGATATTCTTCCAGATCTCGAAAACTATGTCAACGACCAGGTTTCTTATCCCTCAATTTCCTTCTTCTTCCACTTTTTCCTAAATCAAAAACCTAGGTTTCCAACCACGCGCATCTACGTCAATGCCGAATAACAATTTCTTCCTCTTGCTAGGTTTCATCGCAAACATACAGCTTGGACGCCAATCTCTGCCTTCTTCGCCTTTACCAGGTATTTCTCTTTTTTTTCATCTCAACGAAACTTGTTAATTGACTAGTTGTGAGTCGCTGGTAATAGTTTGGTTATCGATTAATGCAGTTTGAACCAGAGAAAATGAGTTCTCAGATTGTGGCCCGCATATTGGTTAAGGTGTGTTTATTCGTTTATGCGTTGGCTGTGACTGTTGTTTTTAAACTGACTGCAAGCAATTGGTTGGATTGTGAATGCCATCACGTGCTCAAATTTTCTTAATCGATTTTCTTCTTTTTGTATTTGAACAGGCGCTTATGGCAATGCCGGCCCCAGATTTCAGCCTCTGTCTCTTTTTAATTCCAGAACGTGTGGTATGATTCTCACAGATGATGATTCTTTTCTTTCTATTATTCTGTGTTGCTTTCACTCACAAATAACTAGATGTTTGAATAACTTAGTGACTCTAGTTAATGATCAATCGCATGCATGTTATGAATTTCACTCAGTTGAATTTATACTGTTTTATGGGATTTGCTATGACAATAGTTAAAGTATGCCAAGTTGTCCCAAGTGATAACAATACACATTCCAGGGACGAAGCATTAGAATATTGATTTTGGCAATTCCCTCTCAACCAAAATTATTCTTAAACATGTGATAGCAATTCGGCAAATTTGCCAATTCTTTAGTTGTATGACTTCAACCACAGAAAAGAAAACAGACATGGTTTTTTAACAATGCTACATGAACCCAAATAAGAGCCCAAAATCAAGGCAGTGTTGCTAATCCAAAAGTTATAGGATAGTTTTGCTCAAATCCATTAATGAACTGAAAGAGAAATGAGAATGGGAGGTCCATTGAAGTTCCAGTTCAACCTTAAATTTATATGTTTTGGTTTTAAATACCAGTTTAGCATTCAGCCTATCCATATCATTATCAATGCTTTTCCTTGTTTTTCGACCATACAGCTGTTGATATCTTTCCTTATGTTGTTTTTTTATGAATCTTAGCAAATGGAGGAGCAGTTCAAGACTTTGATTGTTCTGTCTCATTATTTGGAGGTAAGCATTGGCGTTATTTGTTCGAGCACTAATTAGGCATCTAAAATCAGAAATTAATACATGCCTCTTCAGACAGGAAGATTTCGACAATTTTGGGATGAAGCTGCAAAAAGTCGTCATATAGTTGAAGCTGTGCCAGGTTGTTATATATTTTTAATTTATGAAATGATATTAGATATGATGACTAATGAACTTTGAATAATTTAATCAATATCACTTGTTGCTGCTGTATTTCGTCATGCGCTATCTGGTTAATTAGACCTTGTCATTTGGAAGTTCATTATCCCCCTTGCAATGAAATTGAGCTTATATTATAGGACTAGCCATATATATTATATAGTTGTCATCTCTTCCCCTTTTTTGAAATAATGCGCTCTTTGTAATGTTATGCTACACTGTCTTATATAGATGATAATATAGCTTTTTCTGTAAACAACTGGGATTTTCACCTAGGGTTCATTTAATACAGAGGAGAAAAATAGAGTAGACGATGATAACAAGGTGAGTGAAAGAGGTCAGAAATGAAACGAAAATTAAAGGTGTTTAGTTGAAGAGGAATAGTGAATAAATCAGAGATATTGAGATGAATATGTGAGAAATAGAATGGCTAATCGAACCCAATTAAATTTGTCATCCTATTCACTGATTAAGCTTGTAGGCTTCATTTTTTTCCCTCATTCTTATTAAAGATCAGGTTAATGGTGTGGCGTTGACTAGGCTTAAGAGATTTGTTTTTCCCTATTAATTAATCCATTTATAGAAGCTAAATTTGAATTTGATTTCAGGGTTTGAGCAGGCAATCCAGGGATACGCAGTCCATGTCCTTTCCCTGACTTACCAAAAGATTCCTAGAACTGTTCTTGCTGAGGTATGTTTGTTATTTTGTCCATTTCAAGCATTGTGTCATTGCATAGTGGAATAGTGTTTCATCTCTAGCTAAGCTAGTTGCCGTTAGCCCAAAATCCTTGCTTTTATTCCCTAATTGCTTGTTGAACTGGTGTTTAATGTGACTCGTACCATAAGAATGCAACACTTCTGAAGTCCGCTATGATCCTCTATTTATTCTTTGAATGTTAAATGGTTCTTCTTGGAAACTTTGGCAACTTGTTATTTGCATTTTTCTCACTGTTTGTCAGAAGCAATTGAGTCAAACCATTGACTGGTATTGTGGATTCTTTTATTATCGGTTGGTTCTGTAAAATATGTTGTTTTTATGACTTTACCTATACGAGTGAGACAGGAACCTAGTTTCTCATATTACTTTGAAATATATGATCATTGATTCTGTGTTAAACTTTCATAGGCTATTAACATCGAAGGTTTATCCTTGGACAAATTTCTTGAGCACCAAGTAGCCAACAGTGGTTGGGTTATTGAGAAAAGCCAAGGCAGGGGTCAACTCATTGTCCTTCCGAGAAATGAATTTAATGACCCAGCTTTGAAGAAAAATGCTGCAGACAGTGTACCATTGGAGCACATTACCCGCATCTTCCCCATTCTTAGTTGATTTTTTTCGGGGTAGAATGCGAAATTTCTTTCATGAAGGATATGTGCGAATGAGACCAATTGGGAGCAACATCTTACAATTTTCCCCTCGATACTTAATTACAATTAGTGGACAGCTATTGTAGTTTTACTCATGTTTTATCGTCCTGTCTGAAAATTAATCTATTGTTGGTATGTTTTAAAATACGACTCTATTTATTATTCTCTTCAGCTTACAGGATGCGAAGGGCGAGTTTAATCAGATTTGTCCCTTTGTTAGTTTTTAACTTGAAATTAAAGATTTTTATTTCGTAATTGTGCTTTTCCTTAGACCGCTAAAGGGAATTAGAATTTTAAAAGTATTCTAATTAATCTTTAAAATTTATGTCTAGTTTTATCGTATCAACATTATTCTTCAGAAAAAGTCATTTAAGTGATCATACTATCTTGCCTTTCGTATTGTTTTTACTATTTCTCTAAGTAATAAATTAATTGATTTGTTTGCCAGTTTATGGAGGTTTTAACCCATTTCAATTATTGGATACAAATACAGTGTTTACAATGAAATGAATATGGAAGATATAATTCGATCAAAGTTTTCTCTCATCCTAATGTTTTTAATGGAATGTCTTGGGAGGTATGTAAGACTTGAACCATCTTTAATGGGAGATATTTAAGCACCTTTAATATGTAAAGTCGTTCATTTGGTTGCTGATATTGTTGGTAGATGCTTTTTTTCTTTTAAGCATTGCATCAAACTTTTAAAACTGGTTGTAATTATAATATGGTTAAATCATAATTCGATGAATAGCAAAGCATGTTATAGGCCTATTATTTAGACGAAATCATGCATAATTAAAGATTTAAATGTAGTTCGACAGCGTCATATTGTCTTCAAACAACTCAAAAAAAAATTTCAATAAAAAACAGTTTAAGCAATGAATATTTTTTTTTATTTGTTTAGATTTGATTATGACATAACAATATTTTTAAGATAATATTTTATTTGTAAAAGAAGGGTATTTGTGCATGCAACTCAACTTACTTTTTTTAAGCAATCTCTTTCATGTAAATAGTTATGGAGATTTCTATTTTATCCATTCCTCTCTATTTAACATATAACCCAATAACTTTGAAGCAAAGATTGGAGAACCGTCTTACCATACTAAAAAAATTCTAAATTTCTTCCAAATTATGTAGTCAAGAAGAATGGAATAGAAGAATGTTTGGTCATTCATGTTAGATTAAATTTGAATTAGGTATCCGAACCATTTTAAAATGGAATAGAAGAATGTTTGGTCATTGATGTTGGATTAAATTGGCCCAACCATTTTCACTATTTTCACTTATGAGGTGATAATTTTGTTGGATATCTAGTAGACAATGTGGGGTGCTGTAGGACAGATTTAATATTGATTGAGGCATGCACAGATGGCGACGTGGACAATGAAATCACTCTATTATTGGAATCTCCATCACCACACATTGCCAACAACTACCTACCGGTGATTATACCTACAGTTAAACAATTTATGTCTTTTTCAACTTAATAAAAACGATTTTAGAATATATCAAAAGGTAAAATTGGTGAACCACTTATTCCGCTTCTTCAATGTTTAATTCACCACCTTACAGCAAGCAAAGTTTACTTAAAAAGAATCAATTATCTACAATTCTAAAAATAAAACTCCCATAAGCAGGGTAATAATATTTACAGAAAAGTGCACCACCTACTATAACTGCTCAAAGAAAATTGAAAATATTGAACTCCAAGAAGGCAACAACATAAAATAAAATGAAAGGAAAAGACTGAAGAATTTTACAAGCACTTGCTATGCACTATTTTTCTTTTCTACTATGCCTCGAGGGTTGGATCGAGATTTTGAGATGTCAATACCGAGACTGGCCTCAGGATTGTTCTTAGATTAGCACCACATACACAGAAAGCCTATCCAAATGCTTGGTTCTTCTTTACTCTGTTCCTTCTCTCTAGTCTTCTCTTCTAATCAGCATGTTTAGACCAAGCAAAAAAAAATGTCAATTATATATTAGTGCAAGATATCATGTGCAAACTTCAATGGCAAAGTGTTTGTCCATAAGACACCCATTGTGCAAAAGTATCTGGAAATTCCTCTCCTGTGTTGGATTGTGAATTACCATACGATAACTCAGATTCAGTTCGCTCTCCTCCCTGAGAATATTACATAGAATTTAGTGTCTGAATTCTGAAATAAAGACCGAGTAATTTAAGAAAATACACTTATTGGAAGTTTGGACTGGCATAAAAATCTAAGAATGATATTGTGGTATATCAGAAGCGGTGTTACCTTTAGGCTGGAGGCCCCCCAATCACTTGTGGAGGCAGTTGCTTCTCCTACCATTATTCCATTGACAACATTTTCGGAAGAAACTCCAGCAATTGGAGAGTTAATGATTGATGATCTGCGATCAATATTAATTTTTTTAAACATTTTCGGGTATAACAAATATGTAACACACCAGAAAGGAGAGACACACCGTCAGAAGAAAGAACAGGGTATAACCAAGACTAACAATTAATTAATTGCATAGACAATTCAGTTCCTATAAAAGGTGTTTGTTTACCTCTCAAATGGCTCTTCTTCACATGAATTTGCTGAAGACGACAGCCAATCCAGATCAACAAAGTTGGAGCAGCTGAAGGAATCTCCGTGATCAGGATTGCAAATATGACCACTTTCAACGCAACGCTCTCTTTGCATATCTCCAAAGAGATTTCTCCGAGGAATTGTGGGAGTGTACCTATACAAACAAAATGAATTGTGTATTATACACATACAGCTTCAAATGGAGAAAATGAAGCAGCAAATGGCTGAACACACTATCGTGCAAGCAGGTAACACGAGTTCCAATTTGTATCAGTACAACATTGAACATTTTAGATTACAAATGTACACACTATATCAGGACATTACTACATAGAACTTGTTCAAGAAAAAATAGGACAATCTAAAATAGAACAACTTTTTCACATCTTCTCGACAATATTTATTATATAAAATTTCTTATACAGAAAGTCTTGCTATGCAAAGACAAAAAATTCTAGAATCAGGCAAATGAGAGAGACAGTAGAAAAGATGGACTGTATAAAATGAGAAACTAATTATCTATTTCCTATTGTATAGCTTAAAACAGACAACTGAATTTATTTCCGTTAATACAGGACACAGACCTTGAAAACGTGATGTCATTCTCAGCAGTAGATATTTCGGGTGCTGATTCAGTAAGACCCTTGCCTCCATCTTCTAATCGGTCTGACAAGAATTGGCTTTGGAATTTTACGTGGCTGGCATTTGGGGCTGACATTGGTGTAGAACTTTCATTAAGAATGTTCCCATCTGAGAAGGATCTTTTAAAAAATGACCTAAAAAACCCATTTCAGAGTTACCATATTAGCTTCATAGACAAGCATGTTGAATGCACGTGCTTCAAGTTATGACTATATGCACAGGTTATGATTAAAAATATTCTAAGGTTTAGGATTGGTTACAACTTAGGGTTTACAAAAACGGGTACAAAAGGTTGTAGCGGGTCAGGGGATAATTTGGCTTTTCTGAATAACAAGTAATTATCTTTCATATCCCCCTGGCCAATTATCGGAAAGATCATCCCTCTATTAGCTATGTACCACATCTCTTCACCCTATCATCTCCCAACATTTTTTCTTTGCTTTTTTGGTGCTTCACTACCAATATCTCACGAATGCAACAATTTAAACCTAGTCCTTTTTGATCTGCATCAACTTTTAATTTCGATTGTTTTATCAAAGTGTCCACAAGAGTGTCTGTTTCATAAAACCCCAATGCAAGATCTTCAAGCAAGGACCAATTCATACAAGGTTAGGAAACACATTATTCGATGGCATAAATTACATTCAAATACCTTGAATCATCCTCTCCAGGTCTTGCTGTATCATAGAGCTGATCTGAATCCAACTCCCATAGAGCAGGCTTACCCTGTTGTGGCTGAAAATGCCCCAGAAATCTGCGCCCAGTATATAGAATGATACAACTTATGATTAGAAGATGAGATTGAGTGAAAATGATAAAGACATCACTACAAACGCATGATATATCAAAAAGGTGAAAGCTGCCACTGAAATCACAAAAAGGCATGCAGAGGGATTGGAAAAGTCTGCTGGTTTTCCCAGTTTTGTTTTTGCTTTTGCAATATCTGAGGAGGATTCCTAATCTGACTTATTCTTTTTCCCATTTAACATAACCAAAACTAAATCTCCCTATTAAATGGAGGGGCAGAGACACAACAGAAAAAACAAACAAACCAGATAGCAGACATGCTATAATCCAAAAACTAGAAATAATATAACTTCTAGGCATGTAAAAGAATAAGAAAATGCATGACTGTAGCACGTACACATTGATTGCATCCTGTTTCATAGCATCCATGTATGCATTGCTGTAATAGCGTTGAAGAGTCCTAAAAAATTCTTGAGACTGTGTTGCAGCTCTCCACTGACCCCTCCTCTCAGAGAAAATCTACACATAAACATGTTACAGAAAAAGACCATCCGAAAAGTGTAAAAAAATGTTATATGTATGGCGAAGATATAACAGGATAGAAAACCCTCTACGACCACTAGCCAATTTAACAGCTGGTCGATAGAATAGCACAGGCAGGAAATGAATAATCATCTAAAGATTTACCAGCCCATCAGAGACACATCCCAATAAAGAAAAATCAACTCTAATTTTATATATTATTTTAGATAATTTCTGATAATCATTAAGCCATATTTGTCAATGTTCTCACATACCCACAAAAAAGCTAACAAACTTGAAAGATGTTAGTGTTTTGCACAATTGTATTTCAATATTAGCTAATAGAATCTAAACTTTTAAAAAAGTACTAACAGCTCAATAGAACATAAAAACATATAAACGAGCTACTCATTAGCCCTTAATGTCAAGCTGTTAAAAGTTTTGTCACAACTCAAATAATTAAGCATAATCAAAAGTTTGAGTTTATTTGTTTAACTCTACAGACGTTTGCTACGAGTTTGAAAAATTAATTAACAAGCTGAGCACAACAAGTTCACCAGTACTTTGGCTCCTTGACACCCCTAATAGAAAGGCTGCTGTATGCCATCCAACTAAAACAACATAATTAGACAGCTATGAACCCCTTAAACAATTTTGATCGGGAAATAAATAGAGAGGTCTGCATTCTGTACTCACCCCACCCCCTAAAAAAAATAAAAGTTTGATGGTTACCTTTGTATCACAAAATAAAAGCCCAGTGATGATATTTATTAAAAACAAATCAAAATCAACCATGTAATTAAGAAAGAAAAATCATGAGCAAAAATATAAGCTCCCAAGCTACATTAGAATATGCAAACTGAAGCAATTATGACAAGCAGCAAAGTGCAATCACCTTATTGTGCGCTGCTGAACCACCATACTGATGAGCAAGAGTATCACCCATCCGCTCATAAAAACCCATTAAATCCTCAGCTACAGGATCATCGAGATCAATCTTTGGGTGGTCAATAACTCCCACAGCATGGAGCTGGCGTCCAAGAGCAGCCAACCCATATGCATATTGTGCAACATTTGTGCGATCCAAACAGTCAATGCAGTTGGTCCTCAGCACCCCCGTCTGCAACTTAGGAGGCTTGGTAGAATGAGTTTCGATGACATTGTTGTTTCCTTCGCTTGGTTTCCTTTCCAAATTGTTAGCATCCTCGTTGTCATCATTGACAGGTCCAGTAGGTGAATAGGTTGCCTTAACATTACTGCACGCAAAACTTTACATTAAGTAAACAAAAAAGCCTGTGGAGGAACTTCAGGTATTTCATGTCCATCAAGCATTAACTGATCTTATACGCTGGGTTTATTCTTTCCCAAAGTTTTATCATTGTTCTTATTTAAAGGTATCTTGAAATTGGTTATAGAAGATTTCAAACAATAGAAAAACGTACTCTGTAGTTGGCCAATTTAGAGATTCTTCTAGTCTTAATGTCGGTGTTGCTTGGCAATAGAAAAAACCTGTTAAAGCCAATGCATATGCAGCCACTTTGGCTAGAAGCTGCAAGACATTTGTAGCTTTGCTGGAAGTGCAATATAAGGTAAATCAGAATAATCCCCAAAACACATAGTAAATTGCCAAAAAGGATAAAAATATATAATTAAAAACCAACCTCTGAAAATGTTTGTGCAGATCCCAATGAAGAAACCTAAGCCTGCTCTCCCCAGATAAATCCTTATTAATAATATCTATAGCATTAGCAAACTCTGCCCGAAGTATGGACTCACGAGGCTTCTTCTCATGGGTCTGATCATTTATAAAAAATAAACTTATCACTCACTACTCTTCTTACAGAAATGATACATTTGAAATTATAAGATTTAGATAAGGAGAAGAAAAGTTCGGAATACAAACTAAAAATAATACGATATTGTGTTGCTCAGTGTACCATTGAGGTCATACTAAATACCAACACAATAGTCTAATTATACTAATACGGGACTTCTAATCCTAATTAGATAAGTGAACAACAACAAAGTCTTACCTTACTACATGAGGTAGCTAAAATAAGGAAACAAAACTTTAAATAATTATTTTCATTGAAATCTATCATGCATACTCTTCCTCTAAATGCAGATATTCTAACAAATCAACATAAGACAGTACATTCCAACAGAAATTCCACATCATTGTTAAAATGTAAATACAAAACTAGTCAAGACATAACCAATTACAGCATCAATCTGTGTCAACACAACCAAGATACAAGAAAATTTAATGTTCGGGAGTTTAGATGATGGCATGTAATAAATGAGGCGGATGGGGGAATGAATTCATTTCCCAATAAAAAATAAGAAAAAGAAGATTACCTTAATCAAATTCAAAATAATAATGGGATTCCCATATCTTTTGACTAGGTTTTCAAAGTGAAGTCTAGTGGCTTGATAATTCTGATCCCTCTTTGACACTGTAGAAAAATAGGTGACTAAATAAGCAAACATATGCAAAACTCCGCATCAAAGAGAATATAAGCGAAAGATAAGTCTGCTAGTGTCACAATATTGGTTAAATGGGAGGACAACATACATATAATATCTGGTTTAATATTTAGTTTTGATGTTTCCTGTGACCAGAAAAGGGGGATTGAACCACGGTTCTGGATGACAGAGCTTATTTGGATGGGAAAACCTTCTGGAACATCCTCAAAGACCATTTGTTCTGTCTCAACATCATTTGCTACTCTGCCTTTCTCATTAACACCTCGCCTCAAATACCTAGACATAATAATCATAC
>Ga0099823_1008667_pt1 | contig 10340 bp, 10 predicted proteins | sample CowpearedBW_FD_76831 | JGI IMG/M metagenome (GOLD analysis project Ga0099823, IMG submission 76831) | Root nodule microbial communities of legume samples collected from California, USA - Cow pea red BW | ecosystem: Host-associated > Plants > Roots > Nodule | place: USA: California | collected...
CACCAGCCGCGGAATATTGGTGAGCGCGTCCGGCGAGGCCTGCTTGCCTGCCGCGGGATGAACATCAGCCACTGAAATACCTCGTCTTTGTCAAATTGAGGCCTGCTGCACCATAGCATCGGGCTTGCACGCGCCAACTCAAAAGCCACTGGCCGACACCGGCAACAAATGGCCGCATTTGGGCCCATGAATAGTGACATGACCATTTTCGCAACGACCCTGCTGCTCGCCGGTTCCTTGGCGCTATCGTCTCCGGCACATGTCGGGCGAACCGACGTCGAACTCAACCCGATGCTGCGCAACGCGGCCGTGGATCATGACCTCGCCAAGGTGAAGCAGCAGTTCGAACGGGAGCTCCACAGCGACGCTGCAGACCGCTCCGCGGCATCCAGCCAGCGCTAGCGCCGCGGGCCGGGCGCATCCAAAGGCATTCCTGACGGCCGCACATGGCGTTTACTTCCTTGGGGCCGCCTTGAAAGGGGCAGGCACCACAATGCAAATTGCGGGATCATGCTATGGTTGATGCGTCCCCGCTGTCGCGCCGCAAGGCCGGTTTGTTAACTCCAAAGCTCTATCACAGACCCATGCGGTGGGATCGGACACGCTTCAATCTTGGCGCGACGTGGGGACGCGTGGCGGTCGCTCTGCTTTTGTCGGCTCCGATCTGCGCGCAGGCCAAGGACGGCGGTCCGGACGAGCCGCGCACGACGGCGGCGCTGCCTGACGGCGGGACCGAGCTCGGCGCCGGAGAAACGCCGGCATCCCGCGCCGCGATCCGGAAAATCATCGAGAGAGAGATCGCAAACACCCATTTGCCCGCCGACATCGCCGAAGCGGTGGTCTTCGTCGAGAGCGGCTACAACCCGGCCGTGATCGGCAGCGTCGGCGAGATCGGGCTGATGCAGGTGCGGCCCGAGACCGCGGCGATGCTGGGATTCCGGGGAAGCAATGCTGAACTGGCAGAGCCGGACATCAACATCCACTACGGGGTGATTTATCTCAGCCAGGCCTGGCGTCTGGCCGGCGGGGATCTCTGCCGTGCGCTGATGAAATATCGGGCGGGTCATGGCGAGGAGACGATGACCCCGCGGTCACAAGTCTATTGCAACCGGGCCCGTAACCGGCTTCTCGCGATGAACTCGGCATCGCTGAACGTCGAAGCCGCGGCCGTTCCGGCTCCCGCGCCCCCGGCCATTCCCGCGGCTGCTGCGGCGCCGGCAAAACTGGCAAGTGCACCGAAGATGTCGACGCAGCCCAAAGCCGTCTATGCCCGATACCGTCAGGGCACGGCCGCCGCCAGCCGCGCCTATTGGGCCGCCCACGAGGCCCGGATCAGCCAAATCAAGGCTCGCATCGAAGCAAGATGGAAGCGCGTCGCATTGCGTTGACGGCGATGCCCCGATCTGCCGCTAGAGCCGCTCGCTGAGCGCGAGCTTGTAGCCGACTCCGGTGACGGTCGCGATCACGGGCGTGCCGCTGCCGGTGCGACACCGCCAATTCGGCACATCCGGCTCCGCACGTCCGCCGTTAACGTAAAGGACGCATTCGGCTTCGGAAACGCCGGCTCCGCCTCTATGGTCCCCGCTCGCAGATACCAGACCACGGAGAAGGCGTGATGCAGGGGCAGGCCCGCTTGGCAACCGGTCGAACCAAAGAAGGCGCAACGCCCTTCGGCCGTTCGCACACGCTCGACTTGCTGCGCGGTCTTGCCATTGCCGGCGTGATGGCGATCCACGTCTCACAGTCGTTCCCGTCGCACATGGGCACCGTCGACTTCGCCTTCACGTGCGGCTGGACCGGCGTCAACGTGTTCTACTTCGTCAGCGCCATGACGATGTGCCTGATGTGGACGCAGCGCACCGAAACGAATCCGGCGCGCAAGTTCTACATCCGCCGTTTCCTGCGCATCGCGCCGCTGTTCTGGCTCGCGATCCCGGTCTACCTGCTCGTCAACGGCACGGGGCCGAGCGCCAACGCTCCCAACGGCATCGGACCGCTTCAGGTGATCCTGACCGCGACGTTCCTGCACGGCTTCTGGCCGGACAGCGTCAACAGCGTCGTGCCGGGCGACTGGTCGATCGCCGCGGAGATGACGTTCTATCTCGTCTTTCCGCTTCTGATCACCGCGTTCGGAGCACGCCGTCATCTCTATCTCGCGCTCGCGATCGTGCTGCATCTCGTCAATGTCTGCCTCTTTAAGCCGTGGGCCTTCGCGCTGTTCTCGGCCTATTACGGATCGGGCAACGAAGCCTTCGTCTGGACCACGCTGCACATCAGCTTCCTCCACCAGCTTCCGGTTTTCCTCGTCGGCTGCGCGCTGTTCTTCTCGCTGCGCGACGGCTTTGCGAAGTCGGATGCCGCGGTCTTCGCCGTCTTCATCGCACTGTCCTTCATCGCCGACCGCGCCACCGGCTCGCATGAATTCAACTATCTGATGATCAATCTCGTGCTCGGTGCGCTGGTCGCCGGCTGCATCCGTCTCGAGATCCGCTGGCGGCCGCTCGAGACGCTCGGCCGCAATTCCTATTCGATGCCTGCGCCAGATTTGGCCGCTCGCCGACGGACTGGTCTCGCTGCTCATCGCCTATGCCGTCACCGCCGCGCTCAGCTATTTCGTCGCCCGCGCGACCTGGCATCTGGTCGAGCGGCATGCGCAGGATCTGGCGCACCGCCTGACGTCCGCGAGAGCGGACCGATCAACCATCCGGCCGACCCTCGCCGCCACTGCGGCCGGCCTGCGCTGAGCGGCCTGCTCCGTTCCGGCGCTCGCCCTCGATGCGGCTTGCTTGGCTTGCCGTGTTCAAATCTACTGTGAAAAATCTTCACGCTGGAGGTGGCGCAATGGAGGTCATACTGCTCGGCACCGGCGGCCCACGCCCGGATCCACACCGGATGGCGACGACCACGCTGATCAGGCTCGGCGACGAGAACATCCTGATCGACGCCGGCCGCGGCGTCGTGCTGCAGCTCAGCAAGGCCGGCGTGCCGCTCGGCGCCATTAACACGGTCTTTCTCACCCATCACCATTTCGACCACATCGGCGACCTCTACGATGTGATGCTGAATTCATGGATGCATGGCCGCAAGGACGAGCTGCGCATCTATGGTCCCCCGGATACCGAACGGCTGGTCAATACGCTGATCACGCAGGTCTACGACAAGGACATCACCTGGCGGGATCGCGGCGAGCCGACCTTCGGCGGCTGGAAACCGGTGGTCGCAACGGACATCGTGCCCGGCCCCGTTCTCGACACCGGCCGCTGGAAGATCAGCGCCGAGCTCGTCTCGCATGGCGATGGCCTCGACATGCCGCGGGCCTTCCTCCAACGCTGGATGTGTCTCGGCTACCGCTTCGAGGCGGAGGGCAAGGTCATTGCGATTTCCGGCGACACGGTCCCCTGCCCCGGTCTCGAGCGACTGGCTGAGGGCGCCGACCTGCTGGTTCAGTGCTGCTTCCTCGCAACGCCAGAGATCAACAACAAGCACTTGCGCCGGCTTGCGAAATTCACGATCGCCTGCGGCGATACGGTCGGCAAGGTCGCGGCCAAGGCCGGTGTCAAGAAGCTCGCCCTGACCCATCACCGACCGCGCACCGACGATTCCATGCTGAACGCACTGCTCAACGATGTCCGGCGGGATTACTCAGGTCCTGTCGTGCTCGGTGAGGACCTCACGCGCATCGAGGTCTAACGGAGATCTCAGGACGATCCGATTTCGATCCGGAACGACAAGCGTTCTTCCGCTCCCGCCGCGATATGCATCAGGCCGGGCTTGTCGGTGAACTCGCCCTCGAAGCTGGCGGGACTGGCATGGCCGCGCCAGGGCTCGATACAGAGGAACGGCGCGCCCGACGGCTTCGACCAGACGCCGAGCTCGCGAAAGCCGCGCCAGGACATTTTCAGCCAGGGCCCGGTTGATGCGCCCGGCCCGGCGGCATAGCGGACCGAGCTGCTCTCAATGCGGTCGAAGATGACAGCGTCATCGACGAATAGGGCTTCGGACAAGGGCAGCAATTTATCTTTGACCGGACTTGGCTCCGTTGCCGCGCGCAGTAAGCCGCCGTCGAGACGGCGGACGGGAGACGCTTCCGCGTTCGCAAAGGTCAGCGCATAGCTCTCCTTCGCCAGTCCGGCTTGCAGCGGCCAGTTGAAGGCGGGATGACCGCCGAGCGACGCCGGCAATGTCTCCTTGCCGGTGTTGGCGATGGTGAACGTCAGATCAAGGCCTGTGTCGTCGATCGCATAGGCCACGGTGAGCCGGAACGCGAACGGATAGAGCGCGCGCGTCGCCTCGCTGTCTTCGAGCACCAGGGTGCAGCGGCTCTCGCCGCGCTCCGTCCAGGCAAAGCGGTTGTCGCGCGCAAAGCCGTGCTGGGTCATCCGATACGTCTTGCCCCGGTGACGCAATTCGTCGTTGGCGAGGCGCCCGACGATCGGAAACAACAGCGGCGCGTGGCGCGGCCATTCCGGCCCCGCCTGCCAGACGAATTCGGTTCCGCCTCCGTCCTTGAGCGAGCACAACTCGGCGCCATGCGCCTTGACGGCCGCGCTGAGCCGGCCGCTTCGAATGGAGTGGGTTTCATCGCTCATGCGCGACATCTACACCGCGACCCCATATGCAGCAAGGCGGCGCCAGCGGAGGCGTGACGGTCATCGATGGCGCTTGCTTGTACAGAGCGTTGAAACGTAACAGAGAATTTGGTGTGGACCATCGCCAGCTCGACACCGCATGATCAGGACGATGCGGCCGGTTTCGACTCAGCACGACGGGATACCCCAGCGCCGGCGAGTTCGTCGGAATTGGAGTTGCGTAACAGGAACAACGACCTCCAATCGCGCTGATGGCCAAATTCGATATAGCGATAGCTCAGGGCACTTAGCAGGATTGTTATTGCAAGATACGGAAATGAAAGTCGAAGCGTGTCTTGCAACGGAGACGTATCGGGCGGGATCATTTCAACCATGATGATCGAATGCCACGCATAGATACTGTAGCACATGCATCCGACGACCTGAATTGGCCACGCCTCGAACAAGCGATTTGCGGACCATGCCCCGCACAACACCGCCAGCAGCACCATGGAAAACCCGGCGCAAAAGATCGTGGCGTAGAGAATGCTCACAGCCCAGGGGCCATTATCCTTGAGATATATGGCGGCAATCATCAGCAGCAGTCCGGGCAGCAGCCCGCGCGACTGAAATCTCCTGAGTGAAACGCTGTCCCTGGACTTGACGTAGAGATCGCAAACCAACATTCCGAAAATGAACTGGTAACACGACCCAAATATTCCACCCACAAACGGGCGAAACATCCCAATCCGATCCACCGCGATAAGATGCCCAGCCACCACGAAAGCTGAGCAAATGACGACGCTCAACAGCAACAGCCTTCGAAGGCCGAAGCGCGCGATCAGAAGAATCAGCAGCGGAAACAAAAGGCTGAACCAGATCTCAACGCCTACGGACCACAATACGGGATTGGAGGGGGGCATAAACCCGTGCGGCACAAAAATGAAAAGCGTAGATAGGAGTCCGCCGAGCTCCAGGTACCACGCGTGCGATCCAGCGGGCGACTTGGCATGGAGTGCAACCGTCACGAGGACAACCGTATAGTAAAGTGGAAGCAACCGAGCTGCGCGATGCCAATAGAAATGCGGGAAGTCGGCGAGCCGATCGATGGCTCGCTTCTTTGTGCGATAGGGCAGGTACAGAACGAATCCGGAGAGCACGAAGAAGATATTTACGCCCAAGAAGCCGTGCTTCGCGACAATGGCCAGGAGACCGTTTGGATCAAGTTCGCCGGGAAACGCCGGCGCGCTGGATGTAAACGGAACAAGCAAGTGAAAGAGGATCACCATCAAGATGGCGAGTCCGCGAAAACCGTTGACGGCCCCGATCTTCTGCACGCGACTATCAGCTATGATTGTGGAACCTGGGGATTGTAACGACAAGACGGGCAATCTCAGTATTCGTGGTTTCCTGTTTGCGATGTTCGCTACGTTGAGCGAGCTGTCAATCGATGGCCGTCGCATCGCTCACGACACGTGCGATGCCAAATCGAAGGCGCATTGACCAGCAAGTAGGCAAGTCGCCGGATCGCGGGGGATGCAGCGAATATCTCGTATCGCGAACACCTCACGCGTCGTCGGAAGCGATCCTCAGGCGAGCGCAGCCCTCCCCGGACACGGCGAACGACGTGCCTTCAAATCGTCAATTACGGCATCTATCAACTACGGGATATAGACGGTAGCAGGTTAACTCTGAGGCAGAATTATGAGTGGGCGCGTATAGTTTGATGGTTGGGCTCCTCATCATATTTGTTCTGCTCGCGATTGGCTTCGCGGCCGGCTACGGCACGCGCGAGCTGATCTCTCGTAAGCGGCACGCCGAGTACTTGCACTTGCAGCCCTACGTTTCGCCCGCGCTCAGAACCGGGCGACCATCTGCCGATGAAAGCACCAAGACGCGATACGCCACACCTCAACCCGCAATGACTGAGCAGGCGAACTATGACATGCCTCAGTCGTTTAAACCCGTATCCATTCGGGAGCCGAAGCCAGTGAAATCGAAATCCGGGCCTGCCGGCGCAAGCTTGCGTCTGATCGAGCCGCAGTCCTCTAAGCCCGATCCCGGATCTTTGCAGTCCGTGGACATTGAGCAGAGCCTCGAAGAACTGGTCGGACTTCTCCTGCGCAAAAGGCAGGGAAGCTAGGACCGGTCTCATCCGAGGCGTCTTGGTCACGAGCCTCTTGCCGCATTTGCGTGTCGGCCTGAGGTCGACCACCCGGGGGTGGAAAAGTAAGCCCCTGGAACCGAAGCACCAGTGTCAGCAGGAGAACTCCGGGATCCAGGGGACCGGATCGACGACCGAGCACGTTCCAGGGCAGAACCGCCCGCCCGCAGCACGGCGGCAGGCGCACCAAAGATTTGGCCACGCCCGCGCAAAAGTGGTATGTTTTTAGCGGTTCTGTGGCTACAATACGGCCCGTCACGCGTCCAGAACATCTCTGGTGCAAGAGCAGGAGGGCAGATCTTGGTTGTGCTGATGATCGCAAGCGCCGTGGCCGGTGTTCTTCTGGGGCGTTTTCTTCGCGCATACGCCCTTATTCCCGCAACGATGCTGATCCTGGTTGCCGCGTGGTATTTGGGTCTTGAGCAGGGTTTCGCCACGGGCTTGATAGCATTCGTCGCCAGCGCGGTAATTTTGCAAGTCGTCTATTGCGCGAGCCTGCTGATCTATCTGCTCATCGCGAACCTCTCGGTGCTCGATCAGGTGCAGTCGGAGGCATCACCGCAGATGCGTGAATCGCGAATCGCAGTCTAATCAGACCCCTATCATGAGCGGCCGGCGAGGATGTTGTCGCATGGCCCGTATATTGTTACATCCTCCTGTAGAAGCTCCGCACCTGCTTAATTGCCATGCAGATCATCCCGCAGGGCCGCATTCCTGCCGGTGTGCTTGTGAGCGCTTCGTTTACGCGGCATGATCCCCTGCGCGCGTGATGCTCTGCAGAAAGCTGTTGCCGCAGCTCCAATCTGCTCAACGGCTCGAAAGATCTCCCGCACCAACTGAATACGCTTTGCGGAGGCTTCTTCTTTGACTTTGATTTCGGCTCCTTGAAACTTCAGCGGAATGGCTGTGTTGCACAAAGTCGACCGGGCAAAATGTTTTTGGACGACACGACCGGCGACAAGCTGGAGCGACAAATCAAGTATGCTCAAGACGTTTGGAAATGAATGGTAACGCAATTTATTTGGAGCCGACGCGAAGCCGTCGGCCGATATTCCTCGATTGCAAAGAAGAAGCGCACATTTGCGCCCTGCCACGGGCTTATGAGGCTAGATCAACCCGCTGAGACAAAGTGACCGTCCATAGCACCTATATTCGCCGTCTTTATTCGATAATGCAGATGTGATCGGTTGGCTGGAAATTTAAAAATGGAATTGCTGGCGAGAACAGCCGCGGGCGGCAACGGCGCGCAGAACGCGTTACAAAAGTTGATCGTAAGGGGTCAAGCGGCTGTCGCACTTTTGACGCCAGCGCGATCACGGGCCAAGCAGCGTCCCGATCCGGTCATTCACCGGATTGATACCCGGCCCCTCGACTTCGGCGCCGATGAGATCGTGGCTGTCGGCAAGCTCCGCAACGAAATGCTGCGATTACCGGAATTCCTGCGCCATCATCGCCGGCTCGGGGTCGGACGTTTCCTCGCGATCGATGACCGTTCGGATGACGGCACGCGAGCATTCCTGCTCGATCAGCCGGACGTTCACGTGTTCGAGATCCGGGAGCCCTTTGCAGAATCAAGTGGTGGCGCGCGTTGGACCAGCGCCGTGCTCGACCAATTCGCGCCAGGACGGTGGGCGCTGACGCTCGACGCCGACGAACTCTTTGTCTATCCCGGTTGCGAAAATTTTGATCTTCGATGGCTGTGCCGATATCTGGAGAGCACCGGCGCCGATTGCATGACCGCGGAGATGGTCGATATGTATCCACGCTGGCTCGGAGGCCCGGAGCGCTACCAGGCCGGTGAGAGCCTCGTCGCGTTCTGCCCCTACTTCGATTCAGATACCTATGTGAAGCGCCGTCGGCGCGGCTTTCCGACCAACTACCTGGTGGGCGGTGCGCGAGCGAGGCTGTTTTATGACGAACCGATGCCGCCGAAGATCGCCCTTTATGACGCACTCGTACAGTTGCTTGAGCCATACGGGCTGGCGCGGCTGCTGCCTGCAGTTAACATCACGCGCTGGCAGCCACCGCTGCTCACTAAAGTGCCGCTCGCGCGCTGGTTGCCCAGCCGTCGCTATATCGCCGCCGGTCACCTGATGGCCCCACCAGGCAAGCTAGGCGATGTCACAGGCGCCCTGCTCCATTTCAAATTTCTCCACGACTTCACCGATAAGGTCGCAATCGCGGTCCGTGAGGGGAATTACTATCTCGGATCGGTCGAGTATCAGCGCTACGCGGAGCGACTCGATCAAAATCGGTCATTCGAGCTCATCTATCCGAAAAGCCTGATCTACCAATCATCCGACGACCTTGTCCGTTGCGGCCTGATGCGTCTCTCTCCGGCCTATCAGGCCGCGACGCGATAACCTGCCCCATCGCTTCTTGTACACAGGAGGCGCGCTGGAGCCTTCCTCCAATCGTCATCGGACCCCGTCGTTGTGCTTGATGTTTTCGTCGGAAGGACCGACCGGTATCCGCTGTTCCGGAGCATTGATCTCATCGATCAGTTTGCGGCCGAGAAGCCGAAGGAGAAGCTTCCTTCCACGCACCAGTGCCGGATAAAGTGCCCTTGCGAGGCGTGGCCGGGAGAACACCAGCCGATTAAGGCGATTGAAGACAGTCGTCTCCCCGGCAAGCGTTGCCAGCAGATGCATTGCATCGGCCCCATGGTAGTGCCGCCCACGCCAGCGAACCACCATGCCTTCATTGAGATCGAGGTTGCGGGCGCGGATATCGCCGACGATCGGATGCTCCGAACGCGCGTCGATCAGGTGAATGCGCTGCCCACGCTCCCGCAACTGGTACAGCAGAACATAGCGGCTGCATAACGGGCATTCGCCGTCATAGACCACCCAGATATCGTCATCACTATGGGTCAATTCGATAGTCCGTTCGATTCCGAACGTCGCGCACAAGCTTGCCCTCCGCCAGGCCGAGGCATACTGAGTCCACCACATAGTGATAGGCGACGATATCGTCCATGGTCAGCTTGTTGAATTCGCCATACAGCCATGGATTGGACAGCATGTGGTGCGGATAGGCATAAAAGCTGTTGTTGTCCTTCACCCAGGGGTAGACACGAAAAAAGCGATCCGTCTCGCGGACCAATTTTTCCACGGCCTCCATGGATACGCCTGTGTCCTGACGCGGAAGGATCTCCGGGCCGCAGGTGGTCGCGTCGTGCCAAGTCGCAAGATCGTGGTTGTTGCCGCCAACGCGAGCCAGGAAATGATTCTCAGGGATGTACATGGTTCCGGTTCCGATCATGTACGAGTAGATGCCGAAATACGTGGAAGGCGCGAGAACTTGGCGACCATCGCGGGTCTCGACGAAAAGCCGCGGGCTTGCCAGCTTCGGCCCGTCCAGCCATCCCAGGTGATTGGTGTAGAAGAAGAACCGGCCACAGATGACGGTCACGACCATCACAACCTTCATCGCCGGGGTGAACCCATCACGCGGCAGCGTGCGTGCCGCGGCTACGATGAACAGGTTGAGCGCAATCCAGAAGAAGAAAAGAGCCCCGAGCGTGAAGTACACGCCGATGTGGAAGACGTCGAACAGCAGGCAGAAGAACGACAGCGCGCGCGTCGAGATCGCAGCCAGGGGCGACA
>Ga0099823_1008673_pt1 | contig 10337 bp, 8 predicted proteins | sample CowpearedBW_FD_76831 | JGI IMG/M metagenome (GOLD analysis project Ga0099823, IMG submission 76831) | Root nodule microbial communities of legume samples collected from California, USA - Cow pea red BW | ecosystem: Host-associated > Plants > Roots > Nodule | place: USA: California | collected...
GAACCTTTGATCATTTGATTAAGTGACAAATTATATTATAATAAAATCAATAATATGTTAATTTTAATGTTATATATAATTAAATCTATAATAAAAGAAGTAGTTCACATTTTCATCAATACAGTATTGTTATATTTTGTTCTACGCAATAAGAAAATAAATGTATGTCTTATCAACAACTCTTGTTTGAATTTAATGATGATTGTTTGATCTTATTTTATATATATTTATATATATATATATATATATATATATATTATTATATATTATCACATTAATGTTGAAAAGAAATTTTATATTACAATTTATGAAATAAAATGCAAAGGAGGTTAATTACTTTAATCGTATAGAGTTAAAAAAAACAAATTTATATTTATATACTAAGAATATAATTTATTTTCTTATTGTAAATGAAATATTCATCTTTATTATATCTAATAAAATATATAAAATTTAAGTGAAGATATATTTATTATATATATATATATATATATATATATATATTTATTGAACTAAGTAAAAGATATATTAAAGGATAAAATATTTTTATGGTTCCCAAAATTTATAAAAAAAAATTAAAGGAATAAAATACAAATATGAGACAATGACTAAAAAATAAGAAAAAAAAAGCCTAGCTAAAGTATAATTTTAAACTTATATATGTAAGACGTTAGAAAATGACATTTTAAAAGTGATAGTGGTTTAAAAATAGTGAGACTCGATTATTTTAATATTAAAGCGTTTTAGTATAAATAGAATTGTTATAAACGAGTTTCCTTATTTTTAAAATACATCATCTCTATAAATCACTTCTCTAGAGTCCTCTGACTTCTCTCTAGAGGTTATGTCTCTCTGGTCGTCTGACCGATACCGTAGGATTGATCCTCTCGGCGGGCTCTTCAAGTTGGACCAATTAGTTTTTCCATTCGCGTAATTTGAGTTTTCGCTCTCTTTTTAGTCTTTTTCTGTTTTTTGTTGCATGCGAGCTCTCTTCCGCTTGTATGCGACGTTTTAATCATCAGTATAAGTCTCTACTAATTAGTGATCATAATGGTATGTCCTGATCGTTCTTGTGATGTTTCTATGTGTAGATAAAACATCCTGTGGAGTTAGAGGCATTGACGTTTTTTAAGGCGTTGACATTTATAAAGTTGTCTAAGCAAGATAACAGGTAAGGCTAGAACTCAAATACTTTAAAATGATTTGCTTCAGATTGAGTGTTGAAATGTATTGGATTGATGTTTGTGTGTTGTGGAGTTGATTGCATGTTTGTTTGGTACCGTTTTCTGGCTTTGCATGCGTAAGGGCAGGTGGGGATCTGCTATGCTCACCTAAGGGAGTGGTTTTTCGCCCAAACGAGAAGCCTTGCCTAAGCGAGAATAGTATAAGCTCGTCCCTGCTCTCTGTCGCGAGTTGTCGCCTGAGCGAAGGCCTTTCGCCTGATTGAGATGGTTTAGCTTAAGCAAGGACTCGTGGATGCTCCAATGCTCTATGTTTCCAATCTCGCCCAGGTGAGAGCTTTTAGCTTGAGCAAGAGGCTTTTGTTGTCTAAGCGAGAGTTCTGCAGCTTGAGCGAGATTGACAACAGATTGATTTTAAATTACTTGATTGCTTCAATGATTGATTGATTTACACCTTAAAGCATGAAGTATGATACCATGTATATTTTATGTGGTGTAAATGAGACTGGAATCAATGAGTTTGGTATGAAATGTTGTGTGAGTATGCGAAGTTGTGATGTTTAAGGAATTTCAAGGAGAAGTTCTATGTGGTGGTGTTTTAGTGTATGCAATGACATAAGAACTTGGTATTGGTTGGTATCCTGAAACTCCAATGATCATTCACGCTGAGGTAGAGTATAATGGATTATGTCGTGAGGAGTAACAGGAGGTCCTAGCCTCTGGACTTGATCAAGTCCTAGGCGCGAAGGGAATTTACCTTGTGAGTGGTTGGGTGATAACCCCTTGAGGCCAAATTCTACAGAGTTTGGGAACCACACACAAGTATAAGTCACCGAGAGATCCTATGTCATTTGCATGTATCCGGATAATTGAGTTTAGTGTCAATTGTATCTTTGTTTATATGTACGCCTATGTGTGTTATGTTGGTAAACTGAGTTAAGTTTTCATATGAATATTTCCTTGTTTACATTAACTTACCCTTACTTTATATGTTTTTGTCTTGTGTTGTATGTTTTCCTTTGCGATGATCACCTTTTTTATAAGAGCAGATGTGATTGCAGTGTTAGAGGCACTTCTGGAAGATGAAGAGCCATTGTTTAAGGTTGAGAAGGAGACTTTTCAGTGTGAGTTTTAGCTGTGGTCAGTTTAAGTATAGTGTTTATTGGTTTAGTTTAAGTATATAAGTGATATATTTTTATAGTCATATCTTTTGTAATATATTATACACTAGATTATCTGTTTTGGAATTATGATGAAACTCCCTAATTTTATTAGTTTTAAGCTGCGAAAAATTGGGATGTTATAATATAGATTTGTAGTTTAATTATGGGTTAAATATATTCTTTTTCTAAATTATTTTAAAAATAGTTAAATTAAATTACAAAATATTTCGTCTATATTCTTTATAAAAATCGTAAAAATCATGTAATATAATATTGACAAAAATATTTTACACGAAATTATATAAAATACGTTTTTTTATATTAATTTAGAGACGAAAATATTTAATTATTAAGTATTATATTTTTTATCGAGTCTTTATTAAAAATTTGTTTTATTAAGTGATTAAAATATTTTTTTATTTTCACCTAACTGCTTTATTATTGATTTGATTTTGTTGTTAACGTTATCTTTGTTTTTTCTCTTTTTAACACGTTGATTAATTTGTTTTTTATTTGTTAAATGAATTAAGGACCAGAAAGCAGAAATAATCCACAAACAAATGAAAAGATACTGGAGTAAAAGTTAAAACATAAACATTTAATAAAACAAATATTTTGATAAAATCATAACAAAATATTTAAATTTATAAATCACTTTAAGATCTGGCCCTAAATTTATTTAAACTTAGTTAAATTAAAAATATTTAAACTTATCTGACCCTAAATTGATTCATTAAAAAATGGTTCTACTATAAGATCTGACTTAGAAGTTATGTTTGTGTTTGGGCGCACCAACCTGGTGCGACATCGCTTTCTCATTAACCCTTGACCACACATGCTATCACACCACTTTTGTTGGCTGAAACGTTGGAATATGTCTTGTGTGAGGTTGTGCTCGTCGATTTCATGATTGGTTGACACATCACATGGAAGCTATAAAACTTCGACAACACATTGTTGGCTTTGGGGGTTCAGATATAACATCGTATAGTTGGAACTACTGCTTTCAAACCTAATATTACTGTCACTTAACGATTCTATTTACCAAAACAGAAGAATACAACCACTTGAATTACCCATTTATGGTACCACATAATTAGTTTATAAGAGACTTCCCTACGTTTAAGATTTCTATATAAATTAAGAATTGTCGTGAAGAGATGAAACAACACACGACCAAACCTATTTTGTTAATTAGCTGTTTCTGCTGTTGCGTGTGTATTATTCATTGCTATCTCAGTCAAACCGAATCATCTCACTAAAGACGCGAAAATTGTCAACAAGTGTCCAATGTTCACAGAAAGGAATTGAGTTTGACACAAGCCAGCTTATTATTGTTGTTCAAACTTACATGTTGTGATCCAAGGGATATAAAAGTAAAATAAGAAAAAATAGAACTCTCTTAGGGAGTTTTCGTTAGTTAACTTCGTTATTTTATTTCCAGAATTGGGTCAAACTTTCTCATCCACTAAACTCTTACCATAAATATTTATTTATTTATTTATTTACCTATGAGTTAGAGGACGAAAAATAACATAAGAAAAGTTAGGAGGTTGTTTCAGTAACTTGGTTCGTTTCCTGATATGCACCGACAGATTTTATTATGCATTTACCGATGATTCCATGTTTATTTCAAGTTCTTCCTTTTAACGTAGCCAAACCAACCAAGCTATTCCATCCGGAATATGTTCGTAATGACCAAACTGCCCCTAACTCCACCAACTATATTTCCACTTTTATTTTCCATGCTGCAAATACAACCTCCACCAACTTCTTCAACCCCAACCTCCACCTTGTGCATTAAAACCCCCACCCCTCTCACCTCCACAAACTCTATCTTACATTTCAGTTTTCTCTCTCATCACTCTGCAATCCTATGTCTCCAAACTTGTTATTTTCTTGTCTTGGATTTATGTTATAATACTTATGAATGTTCTGTTTTTGTGTTAAGTAAAATGGTTTCCCTAAATTTAGACACTGAAAGTAGCTTTGTTTTCGTCTTTTGATAAACCAAAGTAGCGTCCTTTTTTTCACGTTTCCTTCTTAGTGAACTGCCTAGAAGTTGGAACGTGAGTGATTAACTTTACAGCCCGCGAGTTTTTTTTTTTTTTTTTCCTGGGTACTTTTACAATGGATATATGGAATAGTTGGTGGGTTTTGCAAATTATGCAGTTGCTGGGTTTTTTTAGTTTTTGGGTTTCATTTGCAAAGTTTAGGACTTTATTGTCAAGAGCTTTTGGTTATGGTCACAAAGCTATGAAGGGTGATTGCAGTGCTTGGATCTTTGTTTCCTCCAATGGGTTGGTCACAGTTGGTTCTTTCCTATTCTTCCTCTTGGTCATTTCCTGGGCTTATTTATTTGCATTTCCCACTTCTCCCACAGTGATTAAGAGTTATGAGACTTCCAACGGTTCTTACTCACCTGTTCAGAGTCATGATATTCCCAACAGTTCTCACTCATCTATCCAGAGTCATGATATTCCCAACAGCTCTCACTCTTTTGCTCAGAGTTATGATGAGATTTTGAAATCCAATGTTTCAATGGACACATGCAATGTGTTTGAAGGAAGTTGGGTAAGGGATGATAGCAACCCTTTGTATGATGCTTCTCACTGCCCCTTTGCAGAAAGGGGTTTTAATTGCCTTGCTAATGGGAGAAAAGATAGAGGTTACACAAAATGGAGGTGGAAGCCTAAGAACTGTGAGATTCCAAAGTTTGATGCCCGTCGAATACTAGAACAACTTCGTGGGAAAAGGGTGGTTTTTGTTGGTGATTCGTTGAGTAGGACGCAATGGGAGTCCATGATATGTATGCTAATGACAGGAGTTGAGAATAAGAAGAGCGTCTACGAAATCAAAGGAAACAAGATCACAAAACAGATAAGGTTTTTAGGTGTAAGGTTTAGTACTTTTGATGTTAGAATTGATTTTTATCGATCGGTGTTCCTGGTGAAGCCTGGTTCTGTGCCTAGACATGCTCCTCAAAGGGTGAAGACTACGCTCAGATTGGATAAGATTGATGATATTAGCAACGAGTGGATTGATTCTGACTTTCTTATATTCAATTCAGGTCACTGGTGGACACGGACTAAGCTTTTTGACATGTGAGTGACTTCATTCTCCAAAGAGTGATATGATTTGCATTTTTGTTTAGATAGTACAAATACATTTTAATATCTCGTTTTCTATTTCTTTTTATAATTTACTCCTCATCGGCATGCTTTATGATATATATTTTTTACTTTATTTTGATCTTTGTATCCATAGAATGCATGTTTTACTGGAAATTTACAAATCTTACCTTCACAAGAATTACAAACGATAGGGAAATGGATCAGCTATGGTTTTATTTTTAACTGCACCTACTGCTGTCATAATCCAAGAGCTGAAAATCTGTCAACATATTTATTTTAATATCTTAACATAAAACCAATAAATAAATAAAGAGTGATGATACACAAACACCCCATTTTCTACTATACACCTATCTAGCACAATAAAATAGCATTTTTATTTAAAATATAAAATAATTTGGGATGAATAAAGTAGAAAAGTAAAGATATTAGTATTTTTTATTTTTAGGTGTTAGAAAGGTACAAGAAAAATTGACAGGTGTGTGTATATGTAAAATTTTCCATGAATAAATAAGGGTGGGGATCCTCTGCAGTTTTTAGTCCAGAACATAGATGTGCCGGAATTTCACTGTTGGGTGTTCAAAAGATATTCAACTAGCAATAGCTTTTCTTCAATTGGTAACCTCATCCCTATGGTAATTTTGGACACTTGCTGCAGTGAAATTTTACCTTTCTGAATGTTTTTCATGACTCGTGAGTATTACTGGAAAGATCTTAAAATTGATCACATTTTGTCTGTCTCTAGAGTACTTCTGGTCATGTTTGAAAATTTTTAATTAATAGTATTACTTGTACAAGCCAGTTTATCTAAAGAAAAGCAAAATCTCAGGTTTTGTAAGATACCAAATAATGATGTTGGCAAGGTTGCGGTGATTTTGGTGTTCATTGTTCTTCCGAAGAGATGTATATATGCCATCAAAAACTGACAAATGAAATCATGTCTTATCACCAACTCTCTTATGAGACTTCAAAACTATAATTAGGCTTATCTGTATTGGTATGATGATCTCCGATGAACAATTGGTCATTGATCAGGTGTATTTGTAAAACTGGTTTTGACTTAAACTATAGAACTTGTTGCCAATCAGAATATTGTTTTTTTATGAAGACCATCTGTTATGAACCATTTGGTGCTAACATGATCTTCAGACAGGGGGTGGTATTTTCAGGTTGGTAACTCGCTGAAGCTTGGAATGTCAATTAATTCTGCTTTCAAAACAGCACTGCTCTCGTGGGCATCTTGGGTGGAGAATGCAGTTAATACAAACAGGACAAGAGTTTTCTTCCGCACCTTTGAATCATCTCATTGGAGGTGGGTTCGGCACCATAAAACTTCATTTCTTCATTTACCATTCTTTAAGCTTCTGGCAACACTGTTAATCATTAAGATGGTTTTTGGTTTTTGTGGCAGTGGACAGAACCATAATTCTTGCAAAGTGAGTCAAAAGCCATGGAAGAGAACTAATGGGAAGGAGAGAAGTCCAATCTCAGATATGATCAACAAAGTTGTGAAAAATATGAGTACTGGTGTGACAGTTTTGCATGTTACACCAATGACTGCATATAGAAGTGATGGACACGTGGGGACTTGGAGTGACAAGCCATCTGTGCCCGATTGCAGCCATTGGTGCTTACCTGGTGTTCCTGATATGTGGAACGAAATTCTCCTCTCATATTTGTTGCCAAAAGAAGAAGCAAATTAACATGAGAGGGATCTAACATCTAAAGCCATATATAGCTTAGTACTCAATTCAACTCAACACCAACCTTCTTTCCCTTTGAAGTCAGAGGGACCAAACTTGTAGGTAAATAAATACCATTCCACTGTTAAAACTACTGATATTACTGTTATTAGTGGAATAATAGCATCTGTCTTTTCTATAACACCATCTATGTGTAAAAGAAATTAGGATGTGTAAATTCACGGTTATAACAAGTTTTAAATAAAAGTGTAAAAGAAATTGTGAACATTAATGTGGATAACTTGTTATGAATTATTATCAACAAATTAATGCAAGGTTTATCCAAATTGATATGGAAAACTTAATATTATTATTGATTAATTTTATATAATTATTAATTAATATCATGAAAATAAAATACACGTGTGTAGTTCCTTAGTATATAATTATTAAAATATCATGAAAAGAATGTTTCCACAAATATATTTCTTTCCTCAAGAAAGAAATCTCAATAAAATTACCACAAGAACAACTCATCCAAAAACGGCATTTTATTTATCATGAAATAGACAATTGCAGCAGCAAAGCCTCCTATCGTTCTCTACATTCAAACACAGACAAATTCTCACAGATTCAATAATCCAAAGGGATTAATTATACATAATCTTTATTTTCTTCTTTTGATAACAAGAAAGAGAACAAAGTCCCTCTGCAGGAACTATGTCATCATTGATTTTATAGTTCTACTCTCCCATACGGATAATGCATCTGATGGACTCCCCTTTCAGCATGTAATCAAAAGCTTTGTTAATTTCTGAGAATGGAACGGTGTGAGTGATGAATTTCTCCAGTTCCAATTCCTGCACATAAAGACACATCGATTTGAATGACCTTGCACACCACACGAATCAATATATATACATGTTTTTGTGTGTGTATATAAACTTACCCCATTCATGTACTTCTCCACAACTGAAGGAAGATCAGTGCGAGGTTTGTAGTTACCATAGAAGGTACCCTTAAGAGTCCTCTCGTTCAAAAAATTCACTGGATGAGTTTTGAATGCATCATCTTTGTTTGGCACTCCAACAAGTACAGCAACACCCCAACCCTGAAGAAATAATCAAGGATCAGCCTTAGAAGCTTCACATAAATTTCTTAGCACTAAATAGAGTAAGCAAGGTATGATTTACGTACATCGTGAACACATTCGAATGCTGACACCATGGCCTGAATGCTGCCAGTACATTCAACAGCACGATCCACACCCCCATTTGTCATTTCAGCAATTACCTGGAAGCCAACATTCACATCTCAATCAACCTCAACAAAATAAAAAACAATTTGAAAAAAAAAAATAACAGCTTTAAGATACTAACCTGTTGTACGGGTTTGTCATGGTCTTTTGGGTTCACAAATTCATTGACCCCAAACTTCTTAGCTGCAAAGAAGAACAAAAATGAGAGAAGCCATCCATAGTGAATATCCATTTAATATATGTTTAGCTGAATTCCTTCATTTATTGGAGGAAGAAACCACTCTACCTTCTTCAAATCGGCTTGAAACTAAATCAACCCCAATGATTCTTGATGCACCGGAAATCCTTGCCCCTTCAGCAGCCTGTGATTTGATCAAAGAACAGGAATTGATATTGTACTTTCATCATTTGCATAAAAACTACAATGCTCAGACACAAAGGCAAGATTAACATACAGCAAGGCCAACAGCTCCAAGTCCAAAAATGGCAACAGAAGAACCAGGTTTTGGTTTTGCAACATTGACAGTAGCCCCAAGACCTACAAGAACAGATGAGAAAAACTGTTTATTTGATGTTCTCTAACATTATTGTTACAGACTATGTCAAGGCCAGGATTTTCCAAACCTGTGCATATTCCACAACTGAGAACACAAATTTTGTCAAGTGGGGCAGCAGGGTTGACTTTGGCAACACATCCGGCATGAACCACAGTGTATTCACTGAACGTAGAGGTACCAACAAAATGGTAAATAGGTTGTCCCTTTATAGAAAATCTTGTTTGACCATCATGGATCATGACACCGCGATCAGTGTTGATCCTCAGCAGATCACACATGTTGCTCTCCTCTGACTTACAATGTGCACATTCCCCACACTCCCCTGTAAACACAGGAAGAGCATGGTCCCCGGGTTTCAGATGAGTCACACCCTCACCTACGCTCTCCACAATCCTGAATAACAGCATCAAGTAAGCATCATTGGTAAACTTCATTAATGTACATAATCGAAAAACAGAATGTTTGATCCAATTAGTGTGTGGAAACCAAATAGACTTCACAACAATGAATCAATAGCCCAAAGATTGATAATTTGAGATTTTGTGCGGAATATTCAGAAGAGAAACATACCCTCCAGCCTCATGACCAAATATGCGAGGAAACAATGGTGTCTGGCCCTGAATCGAGAATATAAGAAAGGAAATCAAGTTAAATTTGTGAAACCCAATTGAATGTCTTGGTACCTATCAATTACTTGATCTATTTCCTAACCTTTTCTTAGATCGGATTAAGTATATTTGGTGGATCATAATGGTAAATGGAGATGAGGTAAAAAGGTGTCTTACCTTGGCTTCCCAGAAGTAAACATCAGTGTGGCAAAGAGAGGTGTAGAGGATCTTCAAACGGACTTCACCAGCCTCTGGTGGTGCCACCTCTACTTCCTCCATCACCAGTGGCTTCCCTGCCTCCCATGCTACCGCGGCTGCCACATTCATGCATTTCAATCAACCCATTTACTTGGTACATTCAATTCAAACAAAAGACAGTTCTTTTATAGCCGCAAACAAAATTTGAAAACCAAATGTGCACTTGTTGATTGCTAAATAAACACAACCTGTCCTTTAAACAAACTTGTATAATACCATTTACCACTTTGAAATGGTGGGCAAACAAGATTTCAAGATCCAACAAAACTGACTCCATAATTCAAAGCTGAGAAAGGACCCAACTTGTAGTACCCACAAAAAGGTGTAAAGAATAACGGGTTTTTCGTATAATTCGATGTGCCCATCACATGAATGCACCGCCAAGATGTTAACAAATATGAAAAACAAAAACTTTCTTAAAAAAAACAAAAACTTTCTTAAAAAAAAAAAAACGCCGAGAAGAATCTAAGCTATGCATAACACCAAAACAAAAAAA
>Ga0099823_1008674_pt1 | contig 10335 bp, 7 predicted proteins | sample CowpearedBW_FD_76831 | JGI IMG/M metagenome (GOLD analysis project Ga0099823, IMG submission 76831) | Root nodule microbial communities of legume samples collected from California, USA - Cow pea red BW | ecosystem: Host-associated > Plants > Roots > Nodule | place: USA: California | collected...
TAAAAACGATTATATATAAAACAAATCAATTTTTATACATAGAGATAATGAAGTCATTTAAATGTGATGAGTTGTCTTTTCATGCATTTCTTTTCATTTTGGAGAGTGCCAAAATCTGCACTTCATTGGCAAATCTGCTTTCTCATATAAGAGCAAATCAGTAAAACCAAACACGTCTACAACTCAATTTCCATTAGCATGAACAATATTCATATGGATCCAAACACAGCATAGCAGTGGCGACCTTCCTTCAATCCATAGAAAATCCAAAAAAACTCTTCCCATCTTCTACCAATCTTAGTTGACTTTTTTGGAGATATTTTTATCCACACTTTGCATTTGTACATATTTTTATCAACTCTATTTTTTTAATCAACATTTTTTTACATAATTAGCAAAAATTGAAGACAAATCCTACAAAAATTATGTTTGAGTGAGTGGAACAATAAAACAAATACAACACAATAAAATATGAAATGTATTGAACAATAATAGAATAAAAATCTCACCAAATAACTTGCTCGACTTTAGCAACTTGTCAATGTTACCACAACATGTATTAATGATTTATCAATCATTGGTGCAAGCTTCCCAATATTTGAATCGAACTTGTCCAAGAACCATGTTGTGAAGGTGATTTTAGAGACAATTAATATGAAAGCAACAACTACCTACGTATCACTCAGCAAGGCTATAAAAGACCCTCAATTGAGACAACCTTTTTGTGAGCATCGACTTGTTTTAAATCTATGCTAGGTAATAACATGGTCTTACGCTTATGGTTAGTCAAAAACTACCAAGAATCAAGTTCCAAATAAAAAATAGTGACGAAGTCATGATCTTAAAACTCTTAATTGTTGTGATAATCCAAAGGATATATGTTGTAACTGTATTAACTGTAATATGATAGTTATACAGAGTTTGGTTTATATAAAAGTACTTATAATGTTTTGATTCATTAAGACATTACAATCTTTCCCTTCCTTTCATTAACACATTATTAAAGAAAGAGGAATGTGGTTACATGGCTTCTTATATATAATTGACATCTTCATGCCAAGAAAAGACCAAAAGATGATACAAATGCTAATGAAGGATGAATTGGGACAGTGGCTTTACATATTTGACATCTTCATGTCAGGAAAAACAAAAGCAAATGTCTCTTGTTACACCAATACTGCCAAAAAAAAGTGTTACAACATTGCCAAAAATATTTGATTCCAAGTATCTGGAACTCCAGGCAAACACCAATGAATGCAATCTGCATTTCGTGCGTTGACCCTTTCCTCCTCAGTCAAAATTTTGCCTCCAATTTCACTGTAAACAGAAGAATGACCATCAATTCTGTACTCTGAGATCTGTGTTATGTTGATCACATTCACAGGAACTTTCATTCTCTTCACCACTTTGGCCACCACACTCATCATATCCTTGTTAGACCCACTTCCCCAGTGGTTCTTCTTCTTCACTGGCTTTGTCTCATTGAAGCATTTGATACCATCCTTGTGGCCCCAGTCTGCACTTCTGAAAACATCACATTTGAATTGTTAGAATCATAACTTCAGGGTTTTTCTAACATGTTTTTGAGATTCACTTGACATAAAACTTAGGACCTATCTCTTATACTTCTTCTACCATCAAGATAACTTTTGAACTGTTTGAAACCATACAAACAAGCAGTTAATTATGAATTTAAACATATGTCTGATGATGACAGTTATGCATGTTGTAGTTTAAAACAAGAATTAAACTTGTTTTTGGTTCCTTAACTTTGAATGAAAATTGGAATCAGTCATTTTTCAAAAATTTAACCCAGTTTAGTCCTTCAACTTTAGAGATGTGTGGATTTAATTCTTTTAACTAAATTTTGTTAAGTTTATTTGACGTTTCAAACGCGATAGTATTTGAGTTAACATTGAAGCGAAAATGTGTCAATGGTGTAAACAACTCAAATACAATAATGAAATATGTTCGAAATATCAAATAAACTTAACAGAATTTGATTAAAATGACTAAATTCACGTATTTCTAAAGATGAAGGACTAGATTGGTTCAAAGTTTCGCGGAAGAACTAATTCCAAATTTCACTGAAAGTTAAGAACCAAAAATATATTTAACCATTAAAAGAATTAGATCAATGTAGAACAATTTTTAATCAACTGATATTATAAGAAGTTTTATTGGTTATGGAATATGCCAAAGCATGGAGTTTGAGAGAGAAATAGACAAACTTTGTGTGTGCAGGGGACATAGTTGTGAAGAAGACCCTGGTTTTGTTTGGATCAATAGTTGAGTCAACCCAATTGGCCCAAGTCCTCAAACCAAATTTGTAAGCAACTGGTGTATCCAATTCTTCATACCCTTCTTCTCCATTGGCAAATGAACCCCATCTGCAATAATTAAGCTAAAGTTTAGTTTTACATAATCATTTTCCTAAGTTTAGTTTAAAATCAAATGTTACTGAATTTTGACAGAAAGAAATGATCATGAACAACAATGATGAAAGCTTATACACCGATGATGATCCACCAAAGAGAACTTACAGTGCTTTTACTCTAAGGCCACTCATCCACCATACATAGGTATTGAAAACAAGGATATCCACTCCTGTCCAGTTTTTGGCACGCTCTGTGATTTCATCCACTTTTATTATTCTCTTCTTGGGGTCTCCTATGATATGAATGTCACTGTTGGACTCCACTAAAAAAGGTGCCCAATAGAACTCTATGGTAGCATTATATTCCTAAATCAAACACCACATGTAATACAAGAATTAGCCTTGGTTTCTTAGTTCTTGAAGCGATATCCAACATTTGACATGTTCAATTCAAAGGAAATATCCTATAAACAGTCTTTGTATTTATATTGCATTTACACGATTGTCTAAAAGTTGAAGCTAAGAGGTGAACATACACAGAATGATTTTATGTTGCATAGATAACACTATATATGAAGTGCTATCTACTGATATTCATTGTGTCATTACCTTGGCTTTGAAGACAGAATGCACACGCCCTCGTTTCATTGACTTTTTCTTCTCAGGTATCACACCTTGCACTAAACATACAAAAGATTCCCACTGGTTTCTTTGTAGTGAATCCCCTACAAATAATAGCCTCTTTCCTTGAAGCTTTTTGAGGGCTAGCTCTGGATTAAACCTACCAATTGTTGTAAGTTCAAAATGTGAATCACATTAGTAGGGCATACTCCTCAATGATACATAAAGTACAAGATAAATAAGACATGGTTCAACTATTACTTGGTTTATATAGTCTTTTTGAATTTTATGTTCAAGTTTTAATACAAAAAATCTACGAAGTTTTAGTTTCTACAGAGTTTTTCTTGGTAGTTTATCATCACTAAAACGATTTTGTAGCAGCTTTATACCACTAGAAATTCTTTTCGAGTATTAGTGTTCAATAACGAGAAGATACTACATCAATAAGAATTGAATTTATAACTTACATGAGATTAAAACCATTTTCAATTCAAAATCTTAAAATAATGAATAAATACAACTCTTTTTCCATATAAATAAATACTCAATTTTATCATTTTTATTTAATATGAGACTTAGACTCACTTAAATCTCCAATAATTTTAACTAAAACTTGTGGGCCAAATGATTTTGAAGACCAAATGAATAGGTTAATCATAAAACAAAATGTTAAGTGTGAGACTTACGGGGGCAAGGTGCAATCTTCTGGCTGCCACTCCCAATGGAGGTAATCAGAATCATTCCTTCCATTTTTGACACATGAAAATTGTCTATCTATGTATGGACAACTTGAGTCTGAGTACAAAGGCTTCAATGAACTGTTAAATACCCATTTTCCATTTGCAACATTGCACTCTTCTGGGTCAAAATCGAACCTATCATCAGTCCATGAGGCATTTGCAAACACTTCCTCACTTTTTTTATCATCTATTGACCATCACAAAATGAGACATGGCTGAGTTAGAACCAAATTGGTGAGAAACAAATCATGCAAAGATAATATGATATATATAATTAATTATGGAATCTGTGAAGCTAAAACTTACTAGACTTTGATTTGCTGTGCTTTCTAGAACATGTTTTGAACTTGAAAATGGAGGTTGAGTTAGGGAAACTTAGTCTCTCAGCATACAAAACTGCTATGAAGAGAAGAACACAGATTGTGGTGATAATGATTGGCAGAGGAAGCTTTACTCTGAGAGGCTTCATTGTCCCTGAAGGGATCATGGGAAGGGAACTGAGAGAGGATTAAAGATAGCCAAATGGGAAGAAAAAGTATGAACTAATACACATCACAACAGAATGATGGTGACATTGTTGAGACTTGAGAAGCTTTTTGAGTAGGAGTGAAGTCAAAGCATAGTATGCTTTGGATGTGAATAATCTATGTTAGAGGATACTGGAGTTTAAGTAATGATTTTGAAGGTTAAGATCTTGAACTTGTCTTATGTCTCCATCACAAAATAGTTTTTTAAGGTTTGTTGAATCTCTCAAATTCACACTCTTCCATGACTTGTGTTTTAGCATGATTACATATTTGTTCATACCAACTGTTAGATGATGTTTGTCCACAACAGTTAGAGAAATAGTTTTAGTTATTCTTATACATTATTTTCTCTTGGCCAATATTTTCACTTAATTTCTTTTATCAGGTTGTGTTCTACAGAAGTCCCATAAAAAAATGTGTTGCTGCTGCACCTGTGTCTTTCTCAATGTTCTATATTCATGAACTGAACCAAACATTTTTCTTAGGAAGCACAAACATTTGACAACAATTGTTGAATGTGTCTTGGAAATGTTGTTGTGTCATAGAAACATTCTGATTGTTACACGTAATTGTTTTGGAACACTTGAAAAAGAACTTCCTTTGCACTTTCCTACTTTGTTTGGTGCACCATCATTTTGTTATATCACAGTGAATTATAACCTTTTCTGTTCTAAACCATTTTATACTTTTCTTAACAGCGATTCTCTGTACAGATGAAGAACGGAAAATGACTTTAAGTCAATGAATACTCTTTTTCAAGTGATGTGAAATATTTTGGATGTAATAAATATTTATTTTATTTTATTTTATTTTGTCACATAAATGAATTGAAATTAGTCTCTCATTTTATGGCTTATTATTTATATAAATTAAAACATGGTATGTGATAAAAAAAAAAGGACCACTTTCTTACTCGGTAATATTTTTTTACTTTCATAAATTTTAGTTTATTGTATATTATCAGCGTGTAATGTACCTGGATAATGTATAATCTTAAAAGTGTGTAAGCTGTAATATTAGATGGTGATATTTCGTGGATAATAGATAATCTAATCACATATACAAAAATAAATTGAAATGTAAAATGACATACTTATGTTTTTTTTCTAAAATTGATTAAAATTATGTTATTTACTTAATTTAATGAATAATATCAAGTTAAACAAAACTACTTGTCTATTTGTAATGCATGAAAAAAGGGAGGCTCTTTTTAAATTAACGAAATTTATTATTTTCACGGGTATAACAAATGGTGACGGAAAATGAACATTTTTTTTATTATTAAAATTGGCATCGTGACATATTTTTATTTTTTTGGAAATAATTATTTGACTTCTATGATATTGCAAACAAGGAAGAAGTATGGTTTATAACTTAATATAAGCCCAAGAGAGAAAGAGACCATAGAGTGACTTAAGGAGATGGTGACTATCATGGATTTAGAGTACCAAAATTTTAGCATTTTAACCCACCACTTCAATCATCATTAGATCATCACATCATATCATTTGAAAAAATCAAAATAAATGATCTAATGGTAAATGAAGGAATGGGTTAAAAGTGGGTCAAAAAAAAGTAGGTTAAACTATCTTTATCCTATACAAAATAAATTGAGTATTCTTCTTTAAGTTAGAAAAAGAGTTGTTGAAAATTGGGAATATTTGATAAAAGTAGGTGAGGGATATGGTTTGAATGTACATGAAAATTGACATTAGATGAAATGGAAATAAAATAAAATGATACTTTTGAGTTCCTCCAAAAATAAAAACAATCAATTTCATAATCCATTTTAATATATGAATATTTTTAATTAAAAAATAAAAAATTGTAAGTTAAAGATTTCATCAATGAAAACCACCCAAAAGGTCTTGGCTTTAAACATTTCATGAAATAATTCCAACTTGATACAAAAACTATGGTTAGAAAAATGAAACCTAATCTTGAACTTCCCTTGCACTATAAACAATGATAACATTTAAATGAAAATTATCATAATAATCCCTTAAACAACCAAACAAAAACTGATTGGGCACCAGGCTTGGAAGTTGACAACTAACAAAACTAACACTAATCAAATCATTATTCAAACGAAACCTAAAGGCATTATTATTCACAACTTGCACTTTGGAAGCGATTTTGAACAACTCGTTACTTAAAACGTGGATTTAACCTAATACCATTATTTTGATTTTCCAACTGCAAGTTAACAACATTAATTATTTCCTCAAATTTTTTTACGGATTTGATTGTTTTTACCTATAGAAATAAATCATTTTCCATTGAATAAACTTGTGTGATAATCTTAAGTAATTTTAATTATATTTTTTATCTACTTGAATATGATGAGGCTTTAAAAAAATTGAATTTAGTTAGATTTGAATCAACTGTAATATTGGTTGGTTTTAATTTCTATATGTTTTATATTATGTCGTTAATCAATTAGAATTCATAGATCCAAGTCTATGTCTACTTGAATCAACTAGTTGATTTTATTTTTTTGTGTTTTATACTATTGGTACGATTTCCACGTATTTGTAGATTAAGCTGAAGTCATATAGAAGTGACACAACTTAGATTTTTTATATTTTTATTTATAATCTTTTGTAAGGTGCGATTTTTGTTAAAAAAAATTATTGCTATTTTATTATTAATTGTTTATATAAAATATTAGTTGTAAAATTTAAAAATTTAATATTGTGCAATTATAAATAATATTTATTTAAAATATATAAATTAATATAAGGTTTATATATGATTAGGAATAGCGTGGAAATTAAGAAGTTTAGTTTTGTGGAGATTAAGATGTTTAATTTTATACATTTATATATTTTGTGGAATAGTGGAAGAAAATGAAACTATAAATTTGACTGAAAAAAAAAAAGAGAGTTAATAATGCACATTGTAATTAAGTTAATGTCAACACTTTTTATAAGGATAAATGCTTTTATTATGACCTTTAATATAACAATATGGACATTTAAGTAATCACTCATTTAAGTTTACATTCCCTTTAAATTCGTATTTGAAAAGTAAAAATTTTTGGATCAATAATTTTGTAACTTTATTTAAAATAAATTACGTAAAATTATTTGATAACTATTTTCAATTTGTTCACATGTAATTATCGATTGACCATTTTGTAAAATGTGATGAAGGATAAAGAACGCACCTGACCTTGATTTGATTGATCTGATCATAAATAAAGAGAATTTTTTAACTTGCTCATATTGACATTGAGTATTTATGTTTTTAGAAATATCTTTCAATTTTGAAATTAGTTATTATCTTAGAATTAGAAAATCAATATTGAGATATTGTAAATATTTTATTACATTTTGTTATATATATATATATATATATATATATATAAAGAGAGAGAGAGAGAGAGAGTATATGAATAAAATAAAATAATAAGTTCCTCCATATAACATTTCTCTTATAATTATCATATATTTCATATCTTTAAAATTTCCAACACCCATAGTATTTAATATTATAATTATATGACCCTTAATATTTCATTTTGTAATTATATGACTCTTAAAATTTCGTAAGACCGCATCCCAATTAAATTCGCATTAAATTCCATAGATCAATATGCAGATTTAAGTGAATATTTACTGTATGTTGTGGATACAATTAGCAACTGATCTTTTTGATTTGTCACGTCATATGAGGGGGTCAAGTATAAACTTTGGTCTCATTTGAGGAAACAAATAATGTCCATTTTCAAGTAGATGAAATTGGACCTCATAAATCTTGTAAAGGTTGTTAAGGAACTAGATTGAGGCAATAAATGTTGTTAGTTGTAGATGACAATACAAAGAAACAACGATGACATGGGACAAGATATCTAAAGAGCATGAAAATGGCATAATCACATCATGATTCATTTTTTTTAATTGTTTATGACATAAGTTGGCATCAAAGTTGGGGAGTGATGATCTCTTGAACATCAAACTCTAAATTTTGTTGATTATACCTTTACACATGACGTATATCATTTCATTTGTCATTTTTTCTTAGGGAAGATAGTGATATCTTCAGGATACCAATGCTCTGCGTAACATATGATCTTGGTCCTTTGTTCAACATACTATGATTTTTTTCCCTTTCAAATGTTGTCTTAAAAAGAGCACAAATGAGTAAAGGTCGTGCTCCCATCAAAATAAAGTTTGTGCATTCGGTTGTTGTCATATATGTCATACTTATTACCCTCGTCCTATCTTTGAGTCCATTTTAACAATGGTATTTGATTAATTGAAGAGACTATTTGCGGAGATTGTGATCTTATAGCCAATAACTTTGCTTGAAGGGTGAGTTATTTCATTTAATAACTTGTGACAATGTAATAAATAAAATTACTTACATTTAGTGAATTTTTCATATTGCATAATGGAAGTTAAGGAATATAGATACCTATGTTCATTAGTTATCTCTTCAACTCTTACCTTTTGAACATTTTGCTGAAATTGTATGTAATATGTTGTATGCAATATATTGAGACTAGACCATCTCCTTTCCAACCAACATCTAGAGATTTAATACTAACAACATGGTTGTTCCTCTATCGCTTATCATTCATTCATCAATTCTTTTTGCACATTATATGCATGCCACAGTCTGGGGAGACCCAATACCCACACTTACACAAAAAAAAACTTTTAACGTCCGTTATTTTTGATCTTTGACATCTGCCCAAACTCTGACGTCGTATTGGTAATGTCAAAATTGACGTTGGAGGTGAAACACGATGTCCCTTAATGTCAATTAAAAATGAGGCCGACGTCCTTATTGGTAGTGAACCTTTCCTAGAACAGGTTCAGAGGGAGCATTAACCCTACTTCCCAAAACGTTTCCTTTTCATCGCTTAAAAATCTCAATCTCTCATACAACAGATTCACCAACAAACTTCACCTCTTTGTTTTTGAAAACCTAAAAAGCCTCAACCTTTCACACAACAACCTAAGAACTTTACCTTTGGGGTTCCAAACCCTCACCAATCTACAACACCTGAATTTGTAACATCCCGGTCAGATATTACTAATTTAATTAAAATAAAATAAGATATCATTAAATAGTTGTATTTAATTATTCATCTTACTCAAAACGCGATAAAAATTTTCACCTTTATTAATCGCGCCAAATGAAAACAAATTCCAAAACCAATATTCAATTAAAAGAATACAACGCTTGTAGCAATCCTTAAACAAATCCACCAACATGCTCTGCGTCGACTAGCGTGACCTCAGCGTCGCCTAGTGAAAATGACACAGGCCACCTAGCGAAACTTCTTGCACCGCTAGGCGCCAGCACACTGAAATTTATTCCAAGTCTAAAACTCGCGTAACCGCCTAGCGAAATTTCCCACGCCGCCAGGCGCCAACCCTCTGGAATTGGATTTAGCCCAATTTCACAACTTTCACATGGCGGGTCACCCTACACCGCCAGGTGCTAGCTCTCGGGTTTTGCCCAAAGCCCTTTTTCGTTAGCCTAGCGGACCACTTGTATGTTGCCATGCGCCATACAAGTAACGCTATTACTGGTTCTTTTTGGCAATCAAAGTTAGGTCCTAAGGGACCTAATCCTCCCACAAGCAATTTCTAGAACATAAGTTCATGTTTATACACTGATCAATGTTCAACAACATACCACATAAATATCCACATTCCTAATCAATATCCACCAAACACATGAATGCCTCTTTGATACTTGTATGTCAACACATGAAAATCATACCTTTGCTTTCATACATCCCGGAGAATCACAATAAATTCACTTAAAACCATCAAAACAAAGTGTTATACCCAACACACAATCCTAGAAAACCAAACAATATATAAAACATGGAAGAACACATAACCATTGTCCCATAATATCGCACAGACAATAAAACAGTAATGATAATAATAAAATTAACAACAACAACAATAACAATGATAATAATAATAACAAAAAATAATAATAATGGAAATAATAATAATAATAAAATAAAGCAATAATTATAAAACAATAATAATGATAATAAAATCATAAATAAAATAAAAAATGATAATAATAATAATAATAA
>Ga0099823_1008675_pt1 | contig 10334 bp, 3 predicted proteins | sample CowpearedBW_FD_76831 | JGI IMG/M metagenome (GOLD analysis project Ga0099823, IMG submission 76831) | Root nodule microbial communities of legume samples collected from California, USA - Cow pea red BW | ecosystem: Host-associated > Plants > Roots > Nodule | place: USA: California | collected...
AAGGTTAAAAAAAGGAAAAATCCAACTTTGTTTAGATTATTTGTGGTTTCAAAGATTTGTATACAATGTTGTGTCATGAGTTTTTAAATTGATTAGTAAAGGAAAAAAAATCTTTTTTGTCCGTTTTTTCAAAATTATTTTATGTTTATCCATTTCATTACAAAAGATTCTTTTGCGTTGTTTTCTTCTTCTTCTTTTTTCAGCTTTTGTGATTACACGTGTAAACTTTTCTCAGGCAAAATCACAATGCTTAATCTAATTTAGTCACAAAAATGCATGTTTGATTTCGCATTTGGTCAAGTTAAACATAGACTCATAATTAATATCTTCTTAATAATTTCACAACGTTATTTAAACAAATAACATAATAACACAAATAATATAGACACAAAATCTTTAAAATGGTGCTTAAAATACGAGTATTTTTATTATTTCTTTCACATAAATAACATTGCGAAAATTTTTCACTAAGTTTCAATATTTTATACACAAAAATATCAATTTTTTTCTTATATTTACATAAATTTTTCAAGAATTAATTCATTTACATTTAAAATTTTAGTTACATTTCTATTATACACATTTATCTTTTAAGTTCATTTGAATAATTACTCTATGTATACACTACCTATTTCTTGTCAAAGTTGAATGATTTTGTGTATTCTTACACATGATATATTGCAACTTATTAATGTTGCACCAATAACGTTATATTCTTTATAGTCATATAGTCACATAACCTAATATAATTCTACATTTGATTTCTTCATCCAAGAATCACATGAATCAACTCCTTTGTAATATATAAATCCTTCAAATCACATTATGGAGAGAGTTTTTAAAAGAGTGTGATGAAGAGCAAAATGACATATTAATTCAACTACATGGTCCCCATGAAGGGACATGAAGTTCTCTACCCACTAGACAAACCACACAGATTTTTTTATCACCAACACGTAACCCACTTATATTCTCCATACATATTTCAAAACCTCTTCTTTTTATTCTATTGATAAGGCTTGATAATAACTCTATCATCATATATATGTGTTTATTTGTTAGAGATCACAGACTTAAATTAAGTCAATAGTCATATTTTCATAGGATGTATGATTCCCTTCCTAATCCTAATGTAATAAAAAATGTGTTTTTTTCTAATTAAATTTTACAGTAGTATCATGTTAGTGATTCATGATGATATGCATGTTTTGTATACTTAATTTTGGAATTTTTTTTTTTATTTCTTTGGTTACATTTTTTGTTGTTCTCTGGATTGTTTGACTTGTTTTATATTCACAAGTTTAGTTACATCGTTAAGGTACTTCTCCTCTTATATAACAAAGTTAATTTTACTATTTTTCCTTTGTGTGTGTGGTTATATTCAAATAAGTGTTCTAAATTTCATTGAATCAAATAATTTATAGGTCACACATCTGATTATCACTATTTCCTTTTAATATCTTATTTATATTTTATTTTTGTTATATGAGTTTGCCTATCAATCTTAAGTGTCCAAGTGCATAAACCCTTAATTGACTGTATTATAAGAGAATTTATCATCTTATTTATTGTTTTTGATCCTTAGTTTATTTTTTTAATCATTCCAAGAATTTGTTTTTTAAACAATTTTCATTATAATTCAGTGGTTTATCAGTCTAATATTTAACAAGTTTATTTTTAATTTTGAATGTATTTTCTCTCTTATCATACCTTTAATTATAATTTTTTTGTATGATTTTGTTCAATGATATATCAACTTATTTATAGGACACCTTTTTAGTAATTTTTAATTTTTTTAATATTTTTATTTGTTGATTATTTTCATCACAAACAATATTATTTGGATGATTTTTTATATAATTATATGTTTTATAATTCGTTCTCATAAGAAAAATGTTATCACTACTATTTATAAACATGTTTCATTTATTATAATATAATAAATTTTTTCATAAATATTTCTTATCATTTTCAAAATTAATAGATGTGTTTTTATTTTTATGAAATTGTAGTTTTGTGTAATTGTTTAATATATATATATATATATATATATATATATTGTTTTTTTTCTTTGAATTTTTTTCTTGTTATTTTATATTTTAATTTGAGATTTATATAATTATTATTTTTCTTAATATTTGAAATACAAAAGAAAAAAATAATATGTTATTTTAATAGTGAATATTTTAATTATATCATAATTCCTTTGTTGTGAAATTTTATATAAAAATAATTTAATTAATATTTGAAATAGTAAAAAAATATATGAGTATTCTCGTTATTAGGTGAAGATGGAAATGATAAAAATTCTAAATTTGAATATAGGAATAAAAATGAACTTTTATCGTGGAAATGAACATGGAATAATGAAACTCACACACACGCCCATTTCATATCTTGTCATCCCTACCCATTAAAATCCAAACATATGGAAGTAATATAAATTCATTTGTCACTTTTTTTTTTCTTAAGCAAATTACTATTCTTGAAACAAAAGTGCACTTGAAAATTATTCATTGCAACTCAGAAAATGTCATCCTCTAGAATATTACCTAAAATTTCAAAAGTTGGATTAAAATCATCTTTTCTAACTTTCATATTAAGTCTTAAATATTAAAATAAGATTTCTTTCTTAATCAAACATTCGTGAAGTAGCATTATTTAACACTATAACACAAATTAAAAATCACCTCAATTTTGAATATAAACTTTCTTTCTATTGTTTTAAACTATTTCCATCCTTAAATTACCACATTTTAAATTTTAGGAAAATAGAAATTGTCTAATACTTAGTTTTTAGTGACATATTCGTTATTTTGTATTGAAATATATTATCAAACACTGTTAAAAAAAATAAAATACTACATTTATTTCAGAAGGTGACGTCATTTAAAATGTATTTATTACTATTTTTAAGATTCTTAATTATATTTAAGTATTATTAAATGTGGATATTTTCAGTTGATTTTTATTGAAAAAATATATATTTTTTATTAATAACTCAAATTTTCTATACTTTTTTATTGGGTTGTTGTTGCTTAATCTTTTTGGTGACGTAAATGTTATTTTATTTTATCATTTTGTTTATTTGTCCGTGACATATTAAGATACATGAACAGTTATGATTAATATAAAAATAATAATATATTTAATATAAATGGTGAGTGATTTTTATTATTCTCATTCAAAATAAATTGAATAACAATAAGATTATCTTGAATAATGGTTACATGGAAGCCATAGCTAAATACGATGATATTGTTATTTAGTACGTTTTTTCATAACAATAATGAAAGTTACCCGTTTTACTTACTATCATTTTATATTTATCATGATTATTTTTATACTTTTTACTATGTAAAATCAATTAAAAAAATGATGAGACAAAAATAATAATTACATTATTTTAAAAAATTTGACGAGAAAAATTCAGTTAAAAATATAAAAACTGAGATGAAGAAAAATTATTGCACATGTAGCATATTTTATGGTAGAATAGAGGGGTTTTTTTTTTCATCTCGTTTTCTTTTTATTTTTTTTCAACCAAACATTTTTAAAGTTTACATTCATTCACTCTCTTTCCATTTATTTTATTGAACAATGATAAATATACAATTTTATTTTATAGTATTTATTAAACGCTTATTTTTGTTTTTATTTTTCTTCTTATTGCACTATATATTAAATTTATCATTTTTATTCTTTCTTTAAATATATATATTAAGTATTGATCATTATACTTTTGGAAAATTTTCATTTTTTTTTTCTATTTGATTTATTCTAAATTGAGGGGAGGGGGGGAATAAATCTAATTTGCCACATCATGTATAAAGCATCGTTTTTTTTATAGGAGTTAATTGTTTTTTATACGACAAATCTGGGTTTTATTTTAAAAGGACTGTGAATAGGGTTAAGTTGTGTTTTGTATAGAAAATTTTATTTCGAATAAGTCATAAATCGAATGCATAATTTCAAATAAAATCATACTAAAATCGTCAGTGATGTATACGATTTCAGATTAAAGTCTCTGACATATATGATCTCAGAAATCGTATATTCCATTTAGGTTAAATATATTTTTAATCCCTTAACTTTTAGTGAATTTTGAAATTAATTCATTTTGAAATTTTAGATCAATTTAGTCCTTTATCTTTCGAAATACAAGGATTTATTCTTTTTAATCAAATTTTGTTAGGTTTATTTAATGTTTTGTACGCATTTTAGGATTGTAGTTGAGTTGTTTATAATGTTTAACACATTTTTCCTTTGGTGTTTAGTCAAATATTATTATGAAATGCGTTTAAAATATTAAATAAACTTAACAAATTTTGATTAAAATGATTAAATTCATGTATTTCGAAAGATAAAAAATTAAATTGATCCAAAAATTCGTAATAGACTAATTTCAAAATTTACTGAAAGTTAAGAGAACAAAAACATATTTAACTCTTTCATTTATAACTTCTTCAAAATAAAATTGTAGATACAAAACCAGACTTAACACTATTTGTCATTTTTTTAAAATAAATACAAATTAATAATATAAAAAAATTAAACCGTCTTATAAAACGCTTAAAGCAGCATAGGTAGGTTTGTGATTTAGAGACAGAATTTTTTAGTTGGAACATAGGAATCTGCAAAATTGGGAATGCTGCTTCAATCACTATGTGTATTAATTATTCAATTATTTCAAAATTTCTGCTTCAATCCTTCACCACACTCTACATTCACACAAAACATTGATTTTTTTTAGTAAACACTGTACCAATACTATTACAAAACCATATTACTTTTATTATTTAATCGCTGATTATATTATATAATGTTATTGCAACCCCAATAAGACCTCCGTCAACATCTTTAATCTGTTCGTCTATAATAGCTGTTTTCATGATTCTATCATGTAATATAATTTAATTGCTCCATTTTCTCACTCTAAGAAGGCAAAATGTGTCTATAATAATGTTAGTGGAGTAGTCAAGAGTATAATAATTGCACAATAAAATGGATGAGTCTATTTCAATAACGTATTATTTAAACTTTATACATTTTTTTTTAATTTTTATTTCTGTTTTGAAAAAGTTTCTAGACATTGTTTAAACTTTCTATGTCATACACATATTAGATGTGAAGTTAAATATTAATGAATAATTCGATAATAATTTGATAATAAATGTCATGATATATTGATGACAAAATATATCTAAAAAAAATTTTTTATGATAAATTTTAAAAAATTATAATATCATATCAAAGTTAACTTTAAACTTAATTTAACTATATAAAACTTATATAAGATAAAATTTGTACCAGTTATATTATAAATTTATTTTATATATTTATTCAATAAAAGATATTTAACATAGATGATTCACCGTGAGATTGACATCATGAATCTTTATAAAAGGTTATAGTATATTTTTTAATTTAAAATTTTAAGAGTTTAATTTAAAATTTTAAAAGGTTATTAAATTTATAATTTTTTTACTAATTGTTCAAAAAATTTATTTCTAATTCATACAAGAATGAGGCTCACATTTTATATTCGTGTTCTTAAAAGTTAATTGTTTAAACAGATATTAATTGTTTCATATAAAAATATGCAGTAATAATTGTTTATTTAAATGCGCAACCATTATAAATAATGAAAATACAAGGTAAATATGTTATGTATGTACTTATAGAGATATGTAGTAGTAATTGTTTATTTAAATGTACAACCATTATAGAAAAACGTAGTAATTTTTACTTACTATCAAATGAACAAGAATAAATACGATTGGTTTCTGTGTTATAAATACGACTTTCCATTTTTGGTTAATAGAATAAATTTCATTAACACAAACATTTGAAGGCCATTATTAGATGCATGGTAGCTGTTTGTAAAAATGCATTATGTAGTGTGAAGATAGAAGTGGGTGTGGTGAGAGAGGAGACACGTGGTGATCTCTTTCGCATTTTCCGATGTCTACCCACTTCTCCGCACGAATGCTTCCTTTTTTTCACTCTCTCACTGCACCTTTTTTTCTTTCTTTCTTTCTTTTATCCAAATAAATAGCACTTCACGTGCAATCACATCTTCTCATAATTCATTGACTTTTGACCTTTTCTTATATGCATTCACTGTTTCACACCCATCTCATTCATATGCTAATCATCTTTTCTCTCTGCATTTCTCCATCTTTCACGTTTCTATTCCCATTTTTGTTGCTGTAAAATGGATTCTGCAACTCCCATGTCACTACCCATTTATGCTACATCTTCCAATTCAACGCTTGCATTTTCTTTAAAAGTTCGTCGCATCTAATTCTAAAAGTCATTTTATGTACATTGAAGTACAAATTTTATTTTTAAGTTCTAAATTTTGAAACGAAATTAAAATTTGTTTATATTTTAAATTTTAATATGATTTGATTCTCAAACTTTAAAAATAGATAAATATAATTATTTTTATATTAAATTTTTTTTGACAAATTAAATAATATTTTAAATTATTATTTAAATTATTTATATCGTTTAACATGTTTCAGTTCAAATATAAATTATTTATAAAGATATCAATTTGACCAATAAAAACTGAGCCATGCGGACGAAGGCCAAATCAGAACAATCTTATTGGAGTTATGGCTGGCCTAATATATCATGTTGATATCCTTTGTTTCTTTGATTTGTTTTATCTTTCCCACATGCTTTGTGTTTCGTATGTTATTTGTGAAGTGCACGTAATTTCTGTTCTTTAATGTTATCTTTTGAGACCTTGATAGTCAATACATTTTTGTCAAAATTTCCAATTGAGTTGTATTAATAACTATAACAATTACAAAAGTTTGTAATTTACTGTTTAATTTTTATTACAATGAAAAAATAAATAAATAATAGACTGTAAGAAATTAATTCATACTTATTTTTTTTTAATCAAACAATGTACCTTTAGTTTTATATTTATCTCTTTCTAATTTATATTTTTCTATTTACTTTTTTTCTTCTTCTTTATTCTCTGGCAAACATGCCTGCAATTTGACCGAGTGTTCTTTCACTTCTTAACATTCTCTTGTCGGCTATTTACCATTTCTCGTGTCGAATCAATGAAGTTTCTCCATTCTCCCTCTCCCAAACTCTTGATCGAAAGTGACTGAAAGTTGAAAAGGAAAAAGAAAAGTTTAACGTGGTTCCACTTTTGTTAGTTATCCTCCCACATCTATAAAGGAAAACAAAAAACAAAAACAAAATGGGTACAATAAAACTTTAGCTAAAGAATCATCCGTAGTGGCTTTTGATGAAATTTAAGGTATCATAATACTAGAAGTTATAAGGTTGGTTTAATAAAGCAGAGAGAAATCGTGGATTTAATCTCCTAATAACAAGTTGTTGATATAAAATTAGTTTGATGAATTTAAAATGAAAGATAAAATAAGTTGTAGGTTCAATTTCTCTCCTAACAAACATTAACAACATCAATAAAATTTAAGTTCAACTCATACGAGATTTACTCTTCTCTTAACCTAACACTTTAAGACAATTATTTTATGCGTTTTTATCCTTATATGTGTTTAAGTTTCACATCAATATATTTAACTTTCTCATTTTTACTTAATGTGGAACTTAAACTAATACTTGAATTCTCAAATATTTTTTATGTCGCTATTAGTTGCATTTGATTTAATAAAGGAGAATTAAGAATGTAAATCATGATTACCAGCACACAAATTCTTAGATCACGGTGATGTGTGCATTACTAGAGTATACGTTAAGATGGGTAACGTGTAGGTATGATGCGAAGCTTTTTCCATTTTTGATGATGGTGATGGGTATATATTCCATTGGGGTGCAACCTCCGACATGAACATGTGTTAATAATGGCTTTTCTTTCTCTCAGTTCTCACATCAAACACTTGATAATAAGCAATTTGTGATTTATGGATCGATTCGATCCCATTCTTCTTACGGTCTTTACAGCCTATGAGGTTATTATGGTGAGAAAAAAGCAGTGTAATGATGGGTGTGGAAAGTGGTTTACCTTTAATAATTGGAGGCAGATGAAGTTTTTATGATATCACATCACCCAAATGAGATACATGTTACTACTGGGCCATAACACTTCATATACTACCTCTACTGCATGTGACAAAAGGAAGGGCTGCTTCCCATCATAGCTCCATCTTTCTCTTTCTTTTCGACGTTTGCTTTGCGCTTTGTCGATATAGTTGAATCGAAATAGTGAAGGAATTAAAAGTCTCACATCAATTAAAAATAAGATTAATTCATAATATATAAGTGAGTGCAATCTTTATCTTATAAACTAGTTTTATAAATATTTTAATATTTTTCTCTACATAGATACTACAGATATGTTCATTAGAGAAAATTTTGTTTCAGTTGTGAAGAAATTAATGAAGATGATTTAAATAAGCAAGTCTATCGATGGTAGAGGTTGGGCCGAAACAACTTTGCATTACTCTATTTTATACACCTGGTAGTATAATTTTGTTTATATACAGTGTAATTTTTAAAAGATTTTTCCACGTAGATTTAATGAGAAAAATTAAACATTCTAAAAATTTATTTTATTTATTCATAATTTGAGAATAAAATGAACCTCATTGAATAGTTATATATAAGTATTTATTTAAAAATACTTTATATATTAAGAATAAAAATAAATTAAACGTTATCTATAATAAAAATAGCCCAGTGTATGAATTGGGCCATGCATTTGATAGATAAAGCTTATGCCCAATGTGCTTAAAGGCCCGCACGGCCATATTAGGGCACTTTCTTCATGTATCTTATCAAATTTATTCCTGCACTTCATTATTCTGAATTTTATTTTTCAGAATTCACTAAATTAATTCTGAAAATATTTTTCCCAAATAAGAGTGTTTGGGTTTCTGGTGAATGTCTTTCAGAAAAATATTTTCGAAATTAATTTAATGATTTACGAAAAATAAAATCCAAAATGAAATGATGAGGTGCATAAAGAAATTTGATTGGGTACAGGAAGCAATTTTCAAAAAGTAGGTTGAAGAAGACCAAGAAAACACACGTACACTTTAGCTGAAAATAATCACTTGATTGTTTTGGGAGAAAAATTGAAATAAGGGAAATAACATTCTCTATACTAAATAACACTGCTATATTCTTTAATTTTAAAATAGATATTCAAAGATAACACAAACATTTTTCTTTAGTTGTTAAATAAATGTGTTCTTTTATAGTATTTGTAATAATCTTTTATACTTTTAATAATAATGCCCATTCTTATTTTTGTTTGAAAGTATCTAATTCACTAAAATTTAAATAAAAAATATAAAATTAAATTTGTACTCTTATTATAAAAACTTTTTATGATTAATAAAATTGGCATTTCTAGATTTTTTTTGTAAGTTCCGCTACTTAATTAAATAATTTTATTTGTGAGTAAGATTACTTACATACTTAGTTATATAATGTAATTGAATGTTTAAAATTAATTGAACTATAAAGGAATTGGACTGAGTTTATTTTGTAAACGCTTTTCTCACATAACTTACCTATCATGTTCGTTAAATACGAAGTGAATATAAACATCTTTTGTATTCTATTATTATAAAAGTATTTGTTTTTAGGTATAATTAGTCGCAACGTACCTAGCTTTGTCCTAATGTGTCTAAATGGTACCCGCTTTTAACTTTGCATCTATTTAGTATCCAAATTAGTTAATTTGCATCAATGTGGTCCATCTCGTAAAGTTTTCAAAAATGCCGTTAACAGATCAGTGATGTGGCATTGCTGAACGGATACGTGTCAATGAAAATAATTGTACAGTGGTGGCAATTTGTGGATAACGTGTCATGCCCTGTTTGATTTGATTGTCCCCATTCAAAAAGTCCTAATTTCCCATTCCCATCTTCATCTTCTTCTTCATTTTTTCGCCGGGAAGCTGATTTGTTGCAGGGGTAAGGTGGCGAGTGAAGTGGGAAATGTCGCATAGTTTTAATCATTCGTGGTCGCCTTGTTCGTGTGGGTCACATAACCACAATGTTTCTTCTCCTAGTTCTGTATATGGGTCGTTGGTGGAATACCACATCTCCTTCACATTGGCATAACTCATCTCCTTCAGAATACCCAAAACACCATTAAATTAAATCACGCACAACATTCAACCACTAACCCTAAACCCCACCATCCCAAGAACAAATAATGCAATCAACGACCAAAGCAAATGGTTTGTGCACCTGCAATCCCAAATAACTGTCAATTACACCTTCAATTTTGTCCACAACGCATGAAATGGCCCAAATTTCGTAAACCCTAACTCTAGAAAACCCCTATTCTATTCTGTTCCCAATTCGTGC
>Ga0099823_1008676_pt1 | contig 10333 bp, 5 predicted proteins | sample CowpearedBW_FD_76831 | JGI IMG/M metagenome (GOLD analysis project Ga0099823, IMG submission 76831) | Root nodule microbial communities of legume samples collected from California, USA - Cow pea red BW | ecosystem: Host-associated > Plants > Roots > Nodule | place: USA: California | collected...
GTGGTCTCTTTATGTCAAGAGGTTCCCTCCCAGTCACAATTTCAAGTAAAACCACGCCATAGCTGAAGACATCACTCTTCTCAGATAATTGTTGAGTTTTGTAGTATCTGCAGTACATGGGGACAAAATTCTGGTATTGTCAAAGTTGTTTAGATCATAGTTGCGTTTTGCAACAAAGGAAAAATAGAGTTGAAGTGACAGATTCTTCTTCATCTCGTTTGAAATTGCTCAGATTATCATTTGTCATTTGTCTTGTGTATGGAACAGTCTAGTTTCCTACACGTTTATGAATAATTATACACTTCATATAGGAAATTCTAATCAGAAACATTTCTTCAATCTGTTTGTTGTTGACAGGGCTTCCATGACACAGAAGTCAATTGGTACATGATAGGAGAGTTGAGCCTTTTTCTTTCAGATATTATTTGTGTTTAAGGGCCTTTCTTTTTTGAGATGATTCCTAGAATCCTTCATGTGGGTAGTATTAATAAATCTTTTTCTCAAAGTGATGGAGTAAAGCAGTATTAGAATTTGAGGTTAAGACATGGTCGAAAATGTCTACTTACTCAGGATCCAGGTACCCTGCAGTTCCTCTGACTTCAAGAGAAACGTTACTGTCTCCTTCTTGAGGAGCATATTTTGAGAAACCAAAATCGGCAACCTTAGCGCACATGCTATGATCTAGAAGTATATTACTTGATTTCACATCCCTGTGTATTACTGAACGTCCTGGAAATGTGTGAAGATATGCCAAACCTGCTTGCTAAAAATTTGTTAGCATTCAAGATGATATAGATGAAAATTGTAACGAGGACAGTTAAGTCTAAGGATGCATCGTGCCATGTTTCTCTTTATATCAAAGTAGATTTATGATGAACCAATTAAAGCATTCTCTCTCTCTCTCTCTCTCTTTTCTACTGTATTGAAACAATGAAGAAAAACTATCAATGATGTGGTTTCTGTCCCTCCCAGTAAATCGCACTATGTTTCCTTTATCTAAAATACTAAGGAAAAAGTTTCATTAACTCCTCCTAATCTTCCAACCCCTATTTAACACCTAATAAATTATTTTATGCAGTGATAGTCTGACAAAACTTAATCTTCTCTTTTTTCTCTTTTTTAATCTTAACATCAAGAATTCAGGAGCTTGTTCCTCTTCCAATTTAAATCATTATTTGCTAGATTTAATGTTTTAATTTAAAAGATTAACGTCAACACTCAACATTGTCAATAACACCAAAAGAAAAATATTAAAACGAAAATTGATAAATTGTTTGAAGAAAATTGAAGTAATACTTGTGGAGTTTGTCCAAAGTGTTGCCATAGGGTATGAAAAATACTATTATGAAATACATGCTCTTTGCCGGATTTTTCTGGTATTCCCCCTCAAATACCTTCACCCTAATCATTCTAAGCTACAAGGTGGTAGAAACCAATCATCGTTGTCAATCAGTGAAGCTTCATCACTTTACTTATGATTTCCTAGAGTTCTTTTGTTCGATAGAATCAATATGCATCTTTTTAGTTTATTTTCCTGCCTGATTTGGTTCAAGCTCATGTGTTAATTAGGTATATTTGCTGCATCTTGGGAAAAGTAAAACATCATATTACTTGCCTCGAGCTGCACCAAGAGCAATAGAGAGTCTAGTTGGCCAGTCTAATATTTTTCTCTTTGCAGGTTCCCCTGTTATAAAGTTGAATTTTAGAAATTAATGGGTACCAAAACAAATAAGCGGAAAGGATTTTGGAATATTTACCATAGAGTCTGTCTTGCAAAGAACCATTGGACATGAAAGGATACACGAGAATTTGTTGATCATTTTCATTACAGTAACCAAGAAGAGGCACTAGGTTTTCATGCTGTATTGCAGAAAGTAGGTTTAGCTGCAAGATACATCATAGACTGGTCAGATGGTGGAAAAGTAGGCCATTGTAAAATGTAAACAAAGAGGGTTCGGGAATGTAAGAGCCAGGGATGTAGTGAAAAAAAGGAGAATATCTTATATTTTCTTTAGCATTTGCCAGGATGCAAATATCAGCTTTTGAATTACTTTTGAGCCAAAAAATGTTAATTAGAAAAATTTCCTGAGAACTTTGATAGTATAATAAACTGAATAATGCCTATTGTACCTCATTATCAAATTCTCGAGTTCCCTGAGTTGATGTGGCTGAACGGACTTTCACTGCCACTTCTTGACCGTCATTTAGAGTGCCCTGGTAAACAGAACCGAATCCTCCTTCCCCTATCAATGTTTTGTACCTTTCTGTGGCAACCTCTATATCTTCCAAAGTGAATGTCTGAATTGATACAGACTTTATTAAGAAGTCATCTTTGCTTGGCAAAGAGAATATTACATCTGCATGTTTTTTATAGAAAATTATGTCATATACTCGGTGTAAATTGAACAAAACTAATCAGCATCCCTATCACGCAGAAGAAAAAACACATTGATAGCGGTGTGATCAATGAAGTTCTCGTGCTTAGTGCACAGGTATGGATTGCAAACTTGTAACAGTCATTTTGTTAGAAATTTGCACGCTATATGTTAATTTTTTAGTATTTTTTCCCCTTCTTTATTTTCATCACTATACACAACATTATGTGCGAGTTCCTAACTGAAATGGTAGCTTAAACCTAAATTTGTTTAGAAACAATGGAAGGAAGTGGAATTAATCTTGGAGAACGGGGCTGTTGGGATTAATAGAAGGATAATGCAATTAAAGATGTATGGCTCTTTAAACCTTTCTTCAGAACAGCAGAATCTCATTTATATTTATCTTGTTTTTGTGAAGCCAATCGAAGTTTAAACTAATTCTTTTTGTTTGTAAAACTATGTACATAATAAAGATGATAATCTTTCAAGACCATTGATCTCATGATCTGGGATTGTATTTAAAGAGGGAAGTGAGTATATCTAATCTTAAAAGTAAATGTACTGTTTTAGAATGCTGAGAGACATAGGATAAAAAAGGAAAAAATGATTAGAGAAGACAAAAAGCCTACTTGTTTCCATTAAGTAGTTCTTTCCACCAAATCCTTCCCATGGAATCAACTTTTGTCTATAGCGGCAAACAAAAATGATTCCAACTGCCAATGTGATCAGAAGTGATCCACATGTAATAGCACCAATGACAAATACTTGTCCAAATCTAGGTTCTTTTGCTTTGCATCTTCCGTAACTGAAATATTAATACTAAAAAAATCAAATTATGCTTTACTTAAAGTGTCTGTTTTTTCGTTTCAAAGAGTGCATCATACTCTGTATTGATCCGGGAACCATTCAAATTAGCTGGAGTGTCTTCACTCATGCGTTTGTTGCAGCCATAATACCTATGAATGAATAGAGTACAAACAAAATGTGTAGAAAATATATTAAAAAACTAAATAATCAAAAGTGACTTCTTGGTGTTGAAATAGAATGTTAACTCAAATACTTACAAAGATTTCAAATATGGCAGTGAGACAATTGATTCTGGAAGTGACCCCATAAGATCATTGTAGCTTAGATCTCTGCTCGGAAATATATATCAATCAACATATGAACAAGTTTCAGTGGTAGGAAATTTTCTTGATGACACTACTAGGAAAATTCTCTATGATTTGAATCTAAGTGCAGGAAGGAACAAATAAGATCATTATATCTGCACCTACTAAAGTGTCATAGAGAAATAAGGGTCAGTATGCTCATGAATATTATAGATACTGCCTAATTTGATATTTTCTACCTCTTATGTGACTGACCTAATTCCATAGAGTTATGCATAGGATGTTAGAGCATGTACAGAGACATCAAATCAGAAGGATTTATTTCAATAGAGTGCTAACCCTAATGAAATTATGTGTTGTCCATATGTGTATAGGATACTGAATCCATGTAATACTACACGGTTATGCTTCCTCGCTGCTTCAAGACAGAGAACGAAGGCTAGGAACTAAACTTGCTTATTAAATCATGCAATTTTTGCCACCCATTTAAATCAAATTTCAGGTAAATGCATGTTGAGCCGTGTAAAATTAAACCTGACTAGCAATTCGTTCAGTAATTAAGTGTTTTGGTTCTGCTTATTTTCATGTTAACATTAACAAGTATAATAGAAGTACTATAATTCAGCTTGTGGCATCTAGTCATAGCTAAACATTAGAAGGGATCATTACATTGACATCAACAAGGAGGACGGTGGAAACGAGGGAATATAACCATTGAAATTGTTGTGGCTCAGGTTCCTGCACATGACCAAATAGTTACATCCATGCATACAACAGAGTCCCTGGTTATCCTCCAAAAATAGATGCAGAAGCAATTGAAAAAGGGTTTTGAAGGCAATACAGTATTTTTAAGTTGGTCATCTCAGTAACAGTAGAAGGAATTTGTCCTTTGAAATTACTTGAGGAAAGATCCCTGGAAATAGAGAAAAATATAGATAACATAAAAAAACACTTCATTTATCTAAACAAGAACCTACTTAGCTAGATATGTGGATTGGTTGACAATTGCATGTATCAAAGCGTTAAAGCCATTGTCTATATTGGTCTTTGACTAGTATTCCTATAGAAATAGTTGTGAGATTGAGTGCATGTTTGGTAAAGTATACATGGAGTAAAAATACATCTTTCTTGCTTGTGGCAGTGTTTTAACTAGAACTGACGGACTTACAGCTTGGTGATAACAGACGAGCCATTTGAACCATCACACTCTATTCCGTGCCAGGGGAAAATACAAGGGTCTCCAGTCCAACTCTCTAGCACTTTAGTGTTTTGGTTTTGCAACAACAGTTCTTCTCTAATCTTCTGAATCACTTCCACTAAAGTAAAAATAAGAGAAAGAGATTGAAGACTGGTTACAAATTAAAATACATCCATACACCATCTTAATTATAGAAATGAATAAGAAAATGGAATGTAAAACACTTAAGGGTGTATTTGGACAAACTTCTCCATAAGGTTTTCTAAAAGAGAAAAACAAGAAAAAATTATATGAACTACTCAAAATTAGCTCACCACAAATTAAAAAATAAAAATCTATAGAAGTTATACGAAAAAGTTTCTACAAATTAGTTTGTGTAAAATAATTTTAACTTTTGAAGAAGCTGATATAATTTTTTTTCTCGTTAGCTTTCTCTTCTAGAAATTCTTAGAGAGAAGTTTGTCCAAATAGGTCCCCAAGTGAAATAACCCCACCCAGAAAAGGAGGAAAACAACACAGACACACTACCATCTTTTTGGTTGGTCTCTTCAATCCATGATCGCATTTGCAAGATCTCATAAGCATTCAAAAGGGGTCCAAACTCAGCACCAGATGCCTTGACCAAGGTTAAATTAAGTAAACCGTTTGCGGAAACATTCAAGACAGTGTATGTATACTTGGACCCTCTCGCCAATATGTCAAATTTTTCCCTTTGAATCTCACTATTAACATAGATGTCAAACACCCTTTTTCCTTCTTTGACGGTGCTATTTAATTCAAGGAAGTAGAGAAATACACGATATTCATAATCCTCAGTGTCAAGGCTGCTGTGGATCTCCAATCTCTCAGGGTGGGTAAGAGCTGTCTGTAGGACTCGTAGAGGTGGTGTCATGTTGGATTTGAGGTCAAAATTGCTAACATTGTAAGACAATTGGAGAGCAGATGATGGACTTGAAGTTGCTTTCCATATTCTATCACTTGGGTCATCTGGGAACCTATAATTTGGAAATAGCCATATTATAAGACCTTCTGTTCATGTTCATAGTCCATGATACCAAGAAGCTAAACAAGTTTATAAACCAAACACTAAACATAAATCGCTTTAATAAACTAAGGATAAATCCCTTTGACACCCTTTTTGCAATTTGCACTACTTATGGTATATACGTTTTGACAGTAATTCTTGTGCGTCACATAATAATGGATTGAGTGATAATAGATTTTTGGCTTCGCGTTTTCTTGTTATTTTCATTACGATGCATCTTATTGCATCATAAAGAAACGAAGCTGTGCATAAAGGTGTGTTACACTTCTGTCTATTAGGTGAAGATAGGTTATCTCATGCAGTTATTGGTGTGATCCTTGCACATGGAGCTCAACTTCATTGTGTCTAAATCATTACCAAGAAAAATGCAAAATTGCTATTATTTATCCCATAAACATGTTGATTGAATATTTAACATCCATTCCCTATATTGTGAATATAATGCTTTCAGAAAAACCTTAGTGATAACTCCTAAGCCTTGTAGATTTCTAGGAGATACACTTCTTTGATAAATGGTGGTGAAGTTTACCTCAAACTAAAGTATATGACATACCTGATTTCATCTTTTGTACCCCAGAGACTATTTCTGCTTATCAATTTTAAAACACTGGCAGGCAAATCATGTAGTAGGTAATCTTCTGGCAATGGCCTTAATTCCAGCTGAGAAATAAACGGATCCACCTCCCCCTTCACTAAGCAGAAGTCAATGTAGTCTTTGGTAGCCCTAAAAACTCCCTCAATCTCAATTTCCAAGTCCTGGGGCGTGGATGGTCTCACTGCACCTAATTGTGTTACCCCAATTGAAACATTAAAGGAAGAATTTATACTGTCAAATGGAAATGTGCCCCTTATCAGATATACTTTATTCTTAATTGTTGGTAAACTGTAACATCTCTTTCCTTCATCTAGAGAAAACAGTCGAACTTTTTCATTCAAATCAATTTTAGGTCTTCTGCAGCTTCCTCTGTCAGGGAACCATGTGTAATCTGTTGTGTAATTTAAGGTGGTCTGGGGATCTGTGTAATTTGAATCAGCACAACATGCTATGTTTTCAAACCCTACAAAAATGTCACGGATTAGACTTATTTTGTACTAAAAGGGATGTTCCCCTAAATAAATTTGAGCAACATAAATAAAAGAAAGTGTAAAATGGTTTTAAGATTCTCTGGGTGGAAACTGGAAAGCCCTATCAGTTCTATTTCTTCATCCTCACAAATTTTGTTTGTTTTTTCTCATTTTAACCTTGATCATCAGTTGACCTTTAGTTTATATTAAATTTTTTGCTATAATTATTGGAAAATATACCAGGTAATAGACATCATGATCTAAAAGAATTATAATCTTAACTTACTAACCTTCAGTTGCAGAGCCAGAAACTGATCTGATAAATATATGCAGACAAACAGCGCATGCCACAACCAGTCTCAATACCCAAATTTCTGGTAACTCCATCATAATCTGAAATAGTGGTTACCCCATTGGTTTACAAACTTGAATCATGGCAACTAACTCTTCATCTTCCACCTAGTACCATAAATTTTCTTCTGAATTTCATTTCTTTCTCTGCCTTGATCACCAACACTCTTGAGTTTTCCTATATCTCAGATTAGGGGAGAAATAAAAGAAAGCTTGCTTAATCCCATAATTCTGAGAACTTATGTCTTGTGGAAGACTTTGAAGCCATTTTGCACATGTACTGAATTGGATGGAGGATTAGAAGAACAAATATCTTTGAGAAATAGGGGTTTGACTTCAAGCCTGGAAACTGCAGGAGGTAGTAGCTAGGAAAGAGATGGAAGACGAGTAAGGAGATTGAATTAGTATAAATCCATTGTTAAATATTTCTTTTATAGTTTTATATGTTATTGATGTTAAACATTATTTTTCATGGAGTGGTGGTGGTGGTTGCTTGATTATGTGTATTTAATATTGATATAGTTTAAAATAATTGGACAGACCACTCCTTCGTCTTCTTCTGCCTTCATTCCTCTCATTTGAAACCATGGATGTTACATGATCAAAATAAGAGTGGTATCTTGGAACAAATTTGAACTTTTCTGGAATACATACGTAGCAATTGTTAGTGACGTATCGTTGAATATATTTATTATATATTGCATACTTAGCTTTCCACTAATGTTGACCTATGCATTTTTATACTAATGGTTATGAGCATTATTGTTAGAGTCTCATGTTTCTGATTACGCTTTAGGTAGGTAATGAAGTTATTGGGGGAAAGAATTCAAATAAAAAATTACTAAAGATAGGAATTGTGAAGGGTATCAAAGATGAGACTGTTCATTCTCATGCCTAGCACTATCAACACACCAATTATTCCCTTTCATGTTTTCTATAATATTTTGCTTATAGATAAACATTTGAAACCAAGTATCAAGAGGAAGTGGCTCAAGGAAACCCCAAAAGAGCAGGTAACCCCTTCACATCCTTGTAGTACTAGCCTAACTTTTAAGCGTTATCTGACTAAAAATTTACTTTGCAAATTAAATTAACATCCATTTTGCAAGATTTAGCAGAATTTCTGGTCAATATAATTGCTTACCTAATCTCATATATAACTTCTTAGTCATATATAAAAAGAAAACTCCAAAGGGCATAGGAAATAGACTCCATACTACATCCTATTCATTATTCATTATTATAAACATATTTTACACTTAATTATTTTGATAGAAACAAAGCGTGCTTAGGATCCAATCCCATTTGTGTTTGAGCTTGTTACATATATTGATTAAAAAATTCACATACCGAGTCAAAACTCAGATGTTCAACATGTGAACATAATATTATCATGATTAAATTTGCTGTAATGTGCACTGATGAAATCAGGTTGTTATGTGGTAGGATACCTTAAGGTAAACTAGAATTCAATAATTTATCTATTAGTATTTTTAAGGTTTGTGAGCGTAATAATATTACTGATAGTTGAAGTTATTCTTTCTCTTCTTGAGTGCTAGGGAGCTGTTGCATCAGTAAATTTTCAAAAGGAGCAGAATATATATTCGTTTCTGAATTCTTATGTTTGGGATCTGTTATAAGGTTTTAACGTATAACTACATGATGGGTTGCTGTAATGATCAGAAATCTTGCACCCATATGTACAGAAACTGATTAAATCAGCAACAATCATAGTACTAAGGTTGAAATTAGTCTCAAATACAGTGGATAAGGAAAATTCTGTAGCAAGAAGAAAAAAACTAGGGTGAATGTAGAAGGTTCTGTTTTGCCTAGTAAAATATAGAAAAGAATGTTCAAAACTAGGGTGACATGTTTAACTGGAAATGATAATTAAGAATTAAGAAATTATAGTTTGTCATTTATCTAACTAAAGCCCTTTTAACTTTTTCTAATTCAAACAACCATTAGCAGGTAAAATTTGTAATTCAGTTTAGGAAATGCGTTTTTCCTTGTTCCAATAATATAAAATTTTCTCATTATTTTAATTTTATCTATCTCTAGTCAGAACAATCAGATTATAATGGAAGGCATTGTAAATACAGAAAGGACAGATGTCGATATGATTAACATATAATGTTATGCTTGGTCAGTCTCAATCCCATAGCACACGTTCAAGAACATCTCATTAACTAAAAACTTCTATTCTGTGTAAAAAGAATATTGTTATTTATAGAATTAGTCCGAGTAACAAGTTGCATAGAAAATTTATATATTGCCGGTAATTTCAAAGCTGGTAAAAGGATTCAAATAGAAGATCAAGTTAGAAGAATTTGATGCAGCCATCATCATATTTTTTGGAATTTTACATGAACATTAAGTCAATCCAATTCAATTTCCTAATTCTTCACTTCAAGTTTGAAATCTTAATCTATGGTGACATTCATTAATAAATCATCTTGCCAAACTCAGGTTAAATTGGCCTTTTGGGTATGATTAAAGGTTTTCCCCATTATATATATATATATATTGTATATTTTGGCCAAAGATTTTAAATATGATTATTCCATCCAAGTTGGCTTGCCTATACCCGACAAAGCGAATTTGATACTTCCAATGGATTTAGTAGCATATTTCTGTATTAAGCTTTGTCTGTTAATAATACATATATATGTCCAAAACCTTCGTTATAAGGCCAAACTTCAACTCTGCGAATTATCTTTGAGAAACGAAATAAAAAATCATCCAAACAGTTGGCACGCCAACTGGTAGAAGACCTTTCATAATCAATCATCAACCAAAGTAATAGTAATAAAAAGCAAAAGGAAACATTCGATTCATCTTTAATAAGTCAATCTAATTGGAATTATCTACTAACATTAATCAATTTTATATTACTGTCAACGGGAAAACCCAAGTTTTTGAAACTCAAGTAATATTTGCTTTTCATTCATTTCAATGGATTTGATGTCAAATTCTTCTTCCAAATGGAAATGAACTAGAGTTACTACCATCCCTCTTTTAGTCTTATTATTTTGTACCACATTATCTATCGTATCTTTTTTTAATTTTGTCGGATAAGAATAAAAAAAGTAAAATTATTGAATATAGGAAACTTAAAATATAACATAAATATCGAATAGATTATTTGGTTTGAGAAAAATGGAAAAGAAGGATATAAAAAAAAAAA
>Ga0099823_1008677_pt1 | contig 10333 bp, 5 predicted proteins | sample CowpearedBW_FD_76831 | JGI IMG/M metagenome (GOLD analysis project Ga0099823, IMG submission 76831) | Root nodule microbial communities of legume samples collected from California, USA - Cow pea red BW | ecosystem: Host-associated > Plants > Roots > Nodule | place: USA: California | collected...
ACTAAAGCTTCAAATTTTCTCTTCTTAAATTTTGAATTGCCTGATTCAAATTTTTTAGTTGACATATATATATATATATATATATATATATATATATATATATATAAAATAAAAATTTGTAATACATAAAACACTACTAAAAGTAAGTATATAAAAAAGAGAGTTAAAACAATAAATCTGGTTCTGGTTGTCAAGAAAGTAAACTCGATCTTAGACATGTAGTATCTTGAAGTCTCAAGCCTCTTTCTATTTCTCATGTCTAAACTTTTTCATAAACTGCAAATTTATTTTGAGATTAATCATTAATAAAAATAAATAAAAAAATTATTGTTTCTCAACTAGAACCTTAAACCATAAACTCTAAACAAAACCATACAAAAGAAATGCATTTCTAATCCTAATACAAATTCAATAAATTGAATACAAACAACATAAACACAAATAGAAAGAAAAATATACTTACAAAAAGTGAGAATAAAAATATTGTTACACATAGACAATATGAGATTCAAAGAATGAAATTTGTTAAAATGTTTGAAAAAAAACTTATAGAGTAGAAAAAAGTAAGGCCATGTAAGGAGTGAAACTAAAAGATAAGCGGTCACAAAGAAATAAAACAAGAAAATAAAATCAAAATTGAAGTCATATATAAAAGAAGAAAATATAATCAAAGTTGCAGTCACATATAGATAAAAGAAAAGAATAAAATCAAAACTAAAGTCACATTAAGATAAAGAAGAAAATATAATCAAAATTAAAGTCACACAATAGAGATAAAAAAAGAACATAGAATCAAAATTGAAGTCACATATAGATAACAAAAGAAAATAGAATCAAAATTGATTATAAAAGAATAAAGATAACTAATCATTCTTTTTTTCTCGAACAAATTTATAATTTATTCAAATAAAATTAACTCATTAAATATCATTTTTAATACTAGTGAAAATTAGCATACACTAATAATAATTTAATTAGATTTTATTCTCAAACATAAATATATAATTAATTTAATAGAAGTATATTAGTACTATTTATTTAGGCCTCTCTTTATCTTAGACATAATTTTATAATTAATTTAGCAGAGTTATATTAGTGCTATATTAATACTAAAAAAAATTTTGAGGCTTTCTTTTTTCGAACGCCTAAAGCGAATATTTTACGTGTTTTACCCTTGAGACAACCCACTTCTTGGTTAAATATGGGAAGATTTCCTGGATGGATTTTGATTGAGGTTTGATGAATGTTTTAAGTTAGAAAACGTTGTTTTATGCTCTTAAGTTGAATGTTGATGGTTGAAGATGGTCTAGTTAAAGTCAGCCTATTGAAAGTTAAACATAATTATAACTTAAGAAAGTGCTAAGGATTAGAAAGAATCTTGCACCACTCAAACTCATTGAAATAAACATGTATAACAATTTATCACTTGAGACTTAACTCACAAGAATCATAAAGAGAGGAGTTTTCCTTCTCATAAACACTTCAGACTTTTGCACATAAATGAATTTTCTTCGAAAGTAAGAGTGTCTACATTGTCAACGGTTGGGTAAGGTATGAGTAGTAGTTTCCACATACCTTATCCGCTGGATAAATATTTGTCTTGTACCCGTCCTCATATCCATGCGGGTATCTGTTAGGTACCCACATATTATTTTAATATCTGTGGATATCTTTAGGTACCCATAGGTATTTAAAAAAAATAAAAAAGTATTTAATAACATATTTTAACCATAAATTCAAATAAAATACAATACATCCTTATCATAAATTGCAAACAAAGTCTAAATAAACTCAAATTCATACTAGTCAAAACAAAATTATACAAAAGTAGATATCAAATGATGTTAAACACAGTAGAAGTTTTTTAATTTGTGCTTGGATTAACAAACCCACTTTAGAATTTAGCGGATACGGGTATCCACAGGTGCGAATACTATGATACTCATAATCACCCTGTTAACATGTGGATATATAAAATACTCATATCCATTACTCGCGGGTATCCATTTATAATATTCATTTTCTATCTGCGATTCTATCCGTGGATATCCATGAATTTTATCCCTATCAACGATATTGATAAATTTTATCTTATTTTTATATTTAATATTATTATACTTGAAAAAAATAGTTTATTAAACAAAAACCATTATTTATTTTCCTTAAAAAAATTGTAACTTTATAGAGCTATTTTTTTTCTCTTTATCTTCGTCCATACTTAAAGTAATTCTTTTTCTTACATCATCTTCTTCTTCTTGAGGAGAATTCATCCATGAATAAGAAAAACATGATTAGTAACAAATGACAATGGAGAATCTAATGCCAAATAATATAATTATATTCGTTAGGTCGAACGTTTGTTACTAGGAAAAAAGCCATAGTTAATATTTAAAATACAATTCTTACTATTTAAGAGAATAACACCTCAAGTTTTATCATTTAATTGTGACTTGATCTATCTACCATCTACCACATGACAATCCCCAATTTTCAACGATTTTGTTACCTTAACAACTTTGATATAAATTTTTAGATTGAACGTTTAAAAGTTATAATTGTAATTCTAATACAATTTTTCACATTTAAAAGTGTAGTCACGGTTTGAGTGTGACTTGGTCTATACAACTTCCATTATAGTTGCGCCCATCGAAGTTAGAAAAATGTGAATTTAAACTTTGTCGAAACCTATCCCAATGTCATATCCTCTACACCGTCCAAACATACAAATAACAACTACTGTACAATTTTTTTTTTCATAAGAAGACTACAACTTTGGCAAATTGTAAAAATATCATTAGGAGAAAGAAAAATCGAATTTGAAGTCTTCGCTGAAACTAAGATGTTAAATACATGGAGCACACATACTAATTCTTCTAAGTTGAATCTCCTTATCCGAAGAAATTTTACTATTTCAAAGAATAAAAATAATGAAATCCTCCCAAATCATCAAACATCTTCAGTTATAGGAATTTTTAGAAGAATGAAAGAAATTCCTAATCACTTTCTAAGTAAGGATACAAAAATCATTTAAGGTCTAATTAGGAACATCATATATGAGAAATAAATTTTATAGTGTTTTAGAAGAAGAATTTCTCGCAAAACATTATAAACACGAATGAGAGATATCAAGCTTTAGCATTCTAAGTATGAACAACTTTAGAAGAAAGATCTTTTCATTATCAGGAATCCAAACTATCTTGAAAATACAAATTTTAAAATACTAATTGTCATTCTAAAAGTGAATCTGCTCACAATTACCATCAATCTAACAATTTTTTTTCAAGATTAGGATCATACAATTCAGTAGCACCAAGCCAACAAAAAAAAATATAAATAACAAGCTTATCATATTTGGTTGCTATAAAATTAATTCTAATTTAATAAATTATGGGTTAAATATGTTTTTTATTCCTCGAGTTTCAGTTAAATTTGAAATTATTCTTTCTTCAAAATTTTTAACCAATTTAGTTCTTCATCTCTATAAATACGTGAATTTAGTTTTTTTAACCAAATTTTATTAAATTTATCTGACTTTAAAAAAATGATAGTATTTGAATTGTTTACACTATTTGACACATTTTCGCTTTAATGTTAATTCAAATATTATCATAAAACGCATTTGAAACGTCAAATAAACTTTAAAAAAAAATGGTTAAAAAGACTAAATCTGTATATTTATAAAGTTTGAGGACTAAATTAGGTCAAAGTTTTGAAGATAGAGTAATTTCAATTTTCAATGAAAATTAAATGACCAAAAACATATTTAACCCATAAATTATTAAACAAAAAGTTGATATATTTTAATTCAAACTTATCTTCAATTTAAGTTTAAATTAATAATTTATATCATAATATGACAATTTCCAAATATATATTTAGTTATTATACAATTTCTTAAAATGTAATGATTTATCAAACTAATATACGCTAAATGTTAAGCTAGACGATTATTTTTTAAATGTGGCGTTTCCATTTTTGTGTTCTTAATCATTTATTTAATTTAATGTATATTTACAAAAGTAGCATAATTTTGGAAGGAAATTTTTAACCAAAACTTTCTTCTTCTTCTTTTCTTTCTTTTATACATAAAAGACACTCTAAAAACATATAATTTTTTTAAAAACAAATTTCTATTATTTAATCATTAAATAGAAATGAGTATATTGAATGTTTTAAAAAGAAAAATATGAGTTGATTCAGAGTCAGAGGTGATAGAGAAGGATCAATCCTGTGAAATAAGTTTCAGGTGGTTTGTGTTTCCCCTTTGTTTCCAAGGTTTGTGCTGAGAAACCTCAACATCTTTTGAGTGCATTATTTCAATTCCATTTTGATGTCATCTTAGTTGGCCAGAGAAGGGACTCCACAATCTACCCCATTTATTCTGCTTATACTTTTATCATAATCTGACACCTCTCTCACCAAATCCTCAATCCAACTTCCCATTTCAAACACCAGATTGGGACCCTTCATTTTTCCACTTTCTAAACATTTCACATCAATCCACCCTCACCCAATTTTGCATAAACACCAAAATTTCCCTTCTCTCATCTTTTCTCTTTTGCTATTTCACTCCTCTCAAATTTATTAAACATAGATCCCCACAACCCACTCAGATTTAACAAGATCCTCCCCAATTAATTCCAACACCTAGTTTCAGATACCTCATAACATTCAAATTCATTTTTTCAGATTTGCTTCGTTGCTTTTTGGCTTCATTCTGGGGAGGCAGTAAAAACCATGCACCATCATGTAATCATCGCCTTCGCTTTTGACAACTATACACACATTGCACACGTGGCGACACGCTTTTATTTCGAATCCATGCCACCAACCATTTCATAGTACACACAAAAATATAAATACAACCAAAATTATCCCCATCCACACGCAGATATGGAACATGATCCAGGGAGGAGAGAGGAAAATACAAAAATTCATCATCTTGCAGTTCCACCAAAACCGCAGCAAAAATGTCCTCGCTGCAATTCCACCAACACCAAGTTCTGCTACTTCAACAACTACAGTCTCTCACAGCCTCGTCACTTCTGCAAAACATGTAAACGCTACTGGACGCAGGGTGGAACCTTCAGAAACATACCCGTTGGTGGTGCTTCCCGTAAGGCCAAACGTGGAAAAACAGATTCTTCTTCACTCTCCAATTCACTCACATTACCACACTCAAATTTCATGAACCCTTCTGCATCACTCACCATGGCTCACTCAACTAGCCCCTACTATCAACTTGCAGCCGCCGCCGCCGCCTCCGCCGGTGGTGGGTATTTGCCATCTATGGCAACGCTTCATTCTCTGACCACATCACAGCCTTTCAACCAGTACCTGAATGTTGCCGGTTCTTCTTCTTCTTCTTCTATTTTGCCTCTTCTGTCTGGCTTCAACGCTGCTGCTTCTTTTTCTCCTCGGTTCCATCACGTGGGAATCAGAGAGAGGGTGGAATCTCTCTATCCTGCACCACAACGTTTGCTTCCATCAAACATGTCTGGTGGCAGTGCTGCAGCAGCACAAAGCTTGATTAATGATGTTTCGAGTTCAAACCTGGCTGGTTCTGATGTCTCTTTGTGGAGTGCTACTATCAACGCCACTTCCATCACTGGAAACTCTGATCGCAACAATGTCAAAGGTGGTTCTTCCTCTTTGATCCCAAACCACTGGCTTCATCCTCCGGGGTATCGTCCTCCTCAATAATCCCATGGGAACTTGCTACAAGTGCAGACATGGAGAATAACTACATTGTCCTGTCACCAACTTCATGTGTTTGATTTTTGGTTTTTCCTTCTAGTGTCTTAATAAGGTTGCCGGATGTGTATTTATATTATTTAATTAAATTATGTTTTTGAGTGATCAACGCAAGAGGATTTTATTATGTCATAATATATAGCAACCATAGCCGTTTTGTTTCTTTGGTTACGAGATTAAACATGATGGTACAAGGTAGAACTAGTTTTTTTTTTTTATGATCCTCTGTTTTGTTAAAAGCAAACTAGTTTTGAAGGGAAGTGTGATGAGGACGAGGAAAGTAGATTGGTAATTAACGAGGATTATGGCTACTTATGAGGTGAAGCCATGCATGAAAAAGGTTAATTCTTGGTTTGAAAAGTTGATGGAAAAGGTTGTTCCCCATTGATTGTGCAAGTGGGGGTGACTAAATCACTTCACCTTTATATGTAGGTCGAGAATCTAAAATGCTTAACTTTAGTTCCGTTTTTTACGCAACATAATTGTGTTTTTTTTTTCTTTACTGAAGGTTAAAAATTTGTTAATTTAATTATAAGAAACTTGTTAATATTACATAGATTTAAGATTCAAAGCTCATGCAAAAATTTATTATAATATTAAGATTATTAAAAGGGTGATAAACTTAATTTAAGAATCTTACAGTCCACTTCCTACTAGTTAAAACATTATTTCTATTGTTTTTTTTTATTAAATCCATTATTTGTTTTTATTATTATACAATAATTTAACATTTTGAGTATTTTACATGTCTATTCTCTCCATCATAAATGTATCTGTAGTATACTGTACTATTTACTTTTTTTTTTAAATAAACAAATATTTATTTGATCTTTATTTTTTATTTCTAGTTTTATTTATCTTCACTACATAGTAACGTATCAATAATACTCATATAATTGTCAATAATAATATAGTTATAAAATCAACCTTTTCTTTAATTTTTGTTAACAAATAATAATTTTTATTTTAAAATTAACATATTGAATAAAAGGTTTGAATTTGACAAAACTGACGGATTTAAATAAGCTTGTATTAAATGCTTATAAGAAAATAAAAAACTAAAAACCAATTAAAAATGCATAAGACAAAAACAACACTCATAAGAATAATAAACAAAAATGGTATTGTCGCTGTCAAAATTTTAGAATGATTTGATCGATTTACTGATTACCTTATATGGTACAGAAAAAGATTTATAAGGATTTGGTTTATTAAATTATAGCATATTAATTATATTTTTGGGAATAATTTAAGTTTTAATCAAATTGAAAACTACAAAAATAAAAATAACTTCTATGTTCCTACAAAAAGAATAACTTTTATTCTATGCATCCTCCTGAAATGGAAAAAATTATGTGTTCTGTTCTGTGATTTGTGAAAACTTCAAATTAAAATATATAATATAACTCTTTGTTATTAAAAACTGGAGCATGCCTTCATGCATAAGATTTTAAAATGTATAAAAACACAATCTAATTCGTTTTTGTGTTTTTCTTCTTACAAAAGATTTTAAAATGTTTGAAAACACAATTTAATTCATTGTTGTGTTTTTCCATTTTATATAGTTTATTAAATGTCAATTTTTGATAGAAGTATAAATTTTGTTATCAGAATATGTAAAATAACAAATATGTTCATATTTTATACTGTATCTTTTTAAAATAAATTCCTTTTTTATTTTATTATTAAAGGTGTTTATAGTTTTTGTTTGTTAACTCTTGAATTTTTTGTCCGTAGATAAATTCTTTTAGTTATAAAAAGATTATAGTCAGTTATTATATTTTCCATATTATATATTTTAAGATTAATCTAATATTATATCTTAATTATTTTAACGTTTAAAATTTTAAAATTTTATACTTTATTTATACCATTATATAAAAGATTCTCTTTTTTATGTCCATATTTTGTTTCTTATTATACCCTAAAGTAACATTTTTTTAAAATTAGTTTTACTGATTTTACTCTTTAGGTAGTTTTTTTTTAATTTAACCGCTTTTATGTTTGACCATTTTTTTTTAATTTAACTATTTTTTAAATTAAATTTATGTTTAAATATCTTTTTGGTCCTCATTTTCGTAGTGTTTGTTACGGATGATTCTCATTTTGACATAATGTTTAAAATGGTTCTCATTTGTTACCGAATGTTTAAAATGATCCTCATCTTCGCAATTCATGTTTTATTTGATCCTTTCTTGTAACGCCGTTTAAATCATTAACGGAGCACACAGTTTGTTTTAAGGTGTGTTACGTGTACTGTACATATGACTAATTAACATTAATTTCTCAATTTAGGAGAAATTTTGCAATTAGGGCCATTTTTTCATCTTCGTCTTTCTTAAGCTCGAATTTGTAGAGGAAGCAACTAATACTTACAATTTCATCATTGGATTGCAGAGGTATACAATAAGGTATATGTAAGCATCACATCACTCTTTCCCCCAAACTACTGGGTGTGTGCTACTAGCAGCTTTCCACATGAGTATCTTTAATTTTTTGCCAGAGAATCTTTTTCTAAAACTTGCATAGAGATGCCTCATGCAAAATATTAGCTGCAACTGCAATCTAATAATGAAATGACAAGTATTAGCTGCTTCCTCGAGCTCAAAAAAGACGAAGATGAAGAAATTTTCCTAATTGCAAAATTTCTCCTAAATTGAAAAATTAACGTTAATTAGTCATATGTACAGTACATGTAACACAACCTAATACAAACCGTGTCAGCTGTACAATGCTCTGTTAATCATTTAAACGGCGTTACAGAAAAGGACCAAATAAAACATGAATTGCGAAAATGAGGACCATTTTAAACATTCGGTAAAAATGAGGACCATTTAAATATTCGATCAAAATGAGGATCATCCGCAACAAACACTACGAAAATGAGGACCAAAAAGGTATTTAAGCCTTAAATTTATCTCTGGAATAAATAAATGATTTATATTAAAATTATAAAATTTAATTATCTTTTATTTTTTTAATGTAAAAAGTAACAAACATTAGATATTATTATTTTTATGTTAATTAGTGTTTGATTAAAATAAATAGTTAAAGTAATATTTGTCTGCCTAATCGCGTGAAATCTGACCCAAAACTTGAGTCCGGTCCAGAAGATAAATAAAATGCCGTAGGTCAAGTCAGATCCAAACATTTGGAGCCGATCTAAGAATTTGAAGATAATATTTAAGTTCATGAACCAGTTCCAAACCTTTATAAGATATTTTTGATTTGTTTAATAGTTCCATGTAATCTAGAAGATATTTTAGCAAAATATAAAAAAGTATTATATCTTCAATCATTTTTAGAATGCTAGAGATATATATGATTTGAAATCCTTGAGATTATAAATAAAAGCCTTAATTATCATTTTGATTCCTAATTTGTTGGATTGGTTTATTTTAGTCCCCTTATTATTTCTTAGTTTAATTTGATATTATAATTCTTTAAAAGGTTCAATTTGGTCTCTGCCATTAAGTCAATATTAACACCGTCTCCGTACATGTCACGTGTCATTTTGTGAAAATTTCCATTTTTTTATTTTTTTTAAAAAAATTTAATTATTTTTTTAAAAATATTAAACTGCCATGTGTCACTTTATGGTTGTGACACGTGTCAATTTGAGATTCGTTTATTTTTTAAAAAAAATATATTGTCACGTGGCAGGTCACGATTGTGCCATGTGTCAAGCTAACATTCGTTGTTTTCAATTTAGTTCCTCTATTGAAATTTTGATTCAATTTAGTCCCCCAATTTTTTAAAATGATTCAAATTTGTCATCTCCAATTTGAGACCAAATTAATAATGAAGCTTAATTACAATTTATATATTCATATTAAAATAATTTTTTACCCTTTATACATCAAATCACTCCCTAAATACTCATGTTATTTCATTTCTTACATTTTTCACTTGTAATTTTTTACACTTGAAATTTTCTATACATGTACAAAAAAATAATAATTTGAATAGTTAGATGAAGTAATTTAATCTATAAATATAATAAAAATTATTTTAATATATATATATATATATATAAGTTATAATTAAGCTTAATTACTAATTTGGTATCAAATTAGAGAGGGCAAAATTGAATCATTATAAAAAAGGTTAAAATACTCCCTTCGTCCATGTTTTTGTTGAAAAATCTCAAATAGGTCCTAAGATTTTTTTTAGTCTCAATTAGGTTCATATTTTTGAAAATGTGTAACAATTAGGCCCATTCCGTTAGTATAGAGTTAACGGTGTTAAGGATATGCCACGTGTCAGCTTCTCATTTTTTTGAATTTTTGAATTTTTTTTGAATTTTTTTTGAATTTTTTTGAATTTTTTTAATTTTTTTTTGAAAATTATTCATGCCACGTGTCACATTAATATTGTGCCACGTGTCAAGTCAGTAAAGTGACACGTGTCAAGTCATTGTTTGAATCTCAATTTGGTCCATATATTTGTTATTTTAATTATATTTCAGTCTATTTTTTTTTTTAATTTTCAATTTCATCATTTCCAAATTGAGATCAAATTTAACTTTTATATAAATTTTATAATGATATTTTTATTAAATATTTTAATAATATTAAGT
>Ga0099823_1008678_pt1 | contig 10331 bp, 5 predicted proteins | sample CowpearedBW_FD_76831 | JGI IMG/M metagenome (GOLD analysis project Ga0099823, IMG submission 76831) | Root nodule microbial communities of legume samples collected from California, USA - Cow pea red BW | ecosystem: Host-associated > Plants > Roots > Nodule | place: USA: California | collected...
ATTTTTGCTTCAATATTAACTTAAATATTATCATAACATGCATCTAAAATGGGAAATAAACTTAACAAAATTTGGTAAAAATGACTAAATCCACACATTTCTAAAGATGAAAGACTAAATTGGTATCAAGTTTCGAAGAGGGACTAATTCCAAAATTCACTGAAACTTAAGGGACCAAAAACATATTTAACTCATTTTTTAAATATTCACGGGTATCCACGGGTACCCACAATAAAATATCAGCAAGTATTTTTTAAATGAGTAATCATGCGAGTAGTAGAGCAAGACGAAGGTGGATTTTTGTTGTTGTTACGGGTAGGTACTATCCGTGTACCCAAACAATTCTATTTTTTATTTTTTTTCTATATTTATTATTTTTCCTTTATTTATTCTCACCCAAATAATTTGTAGGCTTCACTAAGAGAATGATGAAATCATTTTAAATGTAATAGAAAGTACCTATTTAAATTATTCTAAATTCCACAATATATAACGATATAAAAATCATCCTTCATCATTTTCTATATATTTCTTCACTATGTCAAAATGATGAAATTATATATTTAATTTCACTCATGCTTATCTTTTATTTTATTGTCACTTGTCTTCTTGAATGAGAATATGACTTTGGTTCAAAGGTATAAAATATAATTTAAAATGTGTATATTAAAAAGTCTTATCTGTTTAAAAGAAATTGAGATTAAAAATTATTTAGATTTATCTTTTCCTTTAAACTTATGAAAAATTTTTTAAAAATAAAATCGCGACAGAGATATATAACTTAAAAACAAACAATAACTAAATATTATAATTGATTTAACAATATTATTTTAAGATTAAACGATCAATTCATATCTTTTATCTTATGAAATAACTTTAATCAAAATAAGAATAATTTCCATTATTTATACTAGATAATTCTATTAAGTTGAATAGAATACTATCCATATTAAAAGGTTAGATAGTATATTACCATGCTATTATATAATTTAAAAAACATATAAAATTAAAAAAAAAATTCCTCAATTTTTACTTTTTTTAATATATATATTTTTTCACTCTTTATCTTTTACTTATTATCTTCATTGAGTCTCGCAACATTCTCTAATCAAGCAAACAAATCAAAATCCAAATTAGGAGGCTCCATATTTATTTTTGACATCCTTTTCTGTGAGTGACTTTTGCAAGTAAAAAACAAATTCAAAAATGAATTTCATTCTAGGCACTACTAAAAATTCTCATATTATATGAGATTTTTCTTGTAAATTTGTTAAAAAAATTTACAAAAAAAGACTTTTTTCTTCTATTTTTTCTAAAAATCTTAATTGGTAGGTAATTCCTTCATGAGTAATTATTTCCTACAAAATTATAAAATTTGTAAGTATTTCATACAAAATTTGTTGTGAAAAGTATTTTATACAAAATATTTTGCAAGAAAAATGACAACAATTTTCTGCATTTTTTTTATAACAAAATTTATAAGTATTTCTTAAAAAAAAAATTAAAACAAAATTTGTAGAAAATATGATTTTTTTTTAGTAATGAGAGAATTAAGTGGGGAGTCAAAAATTGGTAGTTAAAGAATAATTTTCAAAAGATAAACATTAAAACTCTTATAATCTAAACATTATGGTCTCATCATAATATGGTTAGTATTAAAAGGTGGTTAAACTAAATTGAATAATAAACTAATAGTTTGAAAATGGTCAACTAACTTAAAAAGGATTATATTTGTAATTACCACGCCATAAATATAGTTATATTTGCATTATAATTCATTTGACTAATTAGTTGAACATGACTTAACTTTTTTTTTTTATTAGGAGAAAAATAATTTCTGAACATCAAATCAAGGAAGGTTTTAACAGTTGAGTTAAATTCTTAGTTTGGGTTGATTTTGATAGATAAATACTGCCAGTAGTACACATAATATTACCCCAAATGTCATCTTACTACAATATTACAAACTATACAAATTAATGAAATAGAGATAAAATATCATCAAAATGTCATCTTACTACAGTGGACCAAAGCAGCTCTTATTATATACATCAAAATGAAGTAAGGCAAAAGGAAAGATTTATTAAGTGTTTGACAAAATTGGATGAAAAGAAATATGGTAGGGTAGCATGTATCCGTAGTACTACTCACTAGGTACACATTGTTGACCACAGACCATTGTTTCATTCACTCTCAATTTCTCAATAGTAGTTTATTCAAATAGATTTTGAATGTAACTAGAAAGAGAAGAAAATATAGATAATTATGTTATTATTAGAAGTTAAAAAACCATGTATTTTAGAGTCAAAATTTAGAAATTCCTCACCTTCCATCACTTTCATTTCTTCAAATAGGTCTTTTCTTATCCCTCATTCACTTAATCATTGCATTACTATATTCATACCTTCCTTAAAACCTAAATGGATATTTACATGGTAATTAATTCAGAAATGAAATTTGATGATTTTCAACTTTTTATATACTATTTTTATTTCTCAATTACTTTAAAATATACTCCACAAAATTATTTCCTTTCATTTTTTTCAAATTTACTCTTTCACCTATACGTTTAAACAAGCTACTTTTATTTTATATATATATATATATATATATATATATTATTTAAAATAAATAAAAGTGTTATTGGTAGTCTTTGAAAGGTACTAATATAATTAAATTAAATTAAAATATTCCAAACTCAAATATGTGCAAATAATATTATATTTAAAATATTATTTATTTTAAAATCTGAAATTCTTGTCAACAGAAAAATATAAGAAGATTTTAATAATATATTTTGCGGCACAAACTTTAATAAATAGCAAAAAATATATTATTACAACTTGCTAAAACGATATTTAGTGAGAAACTGTTCCAGAAGATGATATCGATTGATGACTTGCTTGGCTTCTTGTTTAGCCTAATTAGAATCTTTCAAACAAATGTTTTGTGGCTGGATTTATTTTGTTCACAAAAATATTAAATCACAAAAATATTAAATCACATGTCGTTGGCACTTAAAAATATCTCATAGAGATATTACGAAAATTTGAATTTATAATTTTTTTTCTTACAACTTTATTATCAAGTCAATTTCAAAATATATTAAAAATAAAAAATCATTTATAAAAATAAAATAAATAGATATTGATAAAAACAAGTTTAGTGGTGATTCGTGATTAAACTCCACCCAAACATCCAAAGTGTGATGTGATGATGATATAGTTTATTTTTTGGAAGGAAGAAGACTTTGGAAACGACCTAACTCTACTACTAATGTACGGTTCTGGAAAATGAATATTTAATGCAACAGTTAATAAATAAAAATGGTTAAAATAATATAAAGTGGTTTTCAATGACATGTAGGAACCGTGTACGAGCCACAACCTTCTCCTCCGTGACCTAAAATTTTGGCTCAATATTCAAAATTCCAATCGATCCATGTTGTAAAACTTTGACGCACTCTTTCTCTCTCTCAATCATTTCAAAACCTAACTTTTTTTTTTCTCTCTCTAACCGTTCTTATCTGAGTCAGGCAGGTACTATGCAAGGTCATCTATAAGTACGGCAATTTTCCTCTCTCTTCCCATTGCCTTTTCAATTTTTTACTCTTTCAAAATTAATTATCAATTTTTAAATTTTGTTTTGGAAAATAATAAAAGAAAAAAAATAAAAAGTGCGTGTGGCTTTTGTGAAATGGCTTCTTTCGTACTGGCCGCACTTGAATCTGTCCTTCCTCATATAGTCCTCCACCATATGTCATCTGCATTAGATGGAGAAAAAGACTGCTAAATTACCATAATGCCCTCGCTTTTTTTCCTTATTAATTCCGTCCTTACCTGTCCTTCTCCGTACGTGCACTCTGTCCCTCTGCTATGACCAAAATACCCCCACTTTTTTGTCTAATCACTGTTATGTCAAATGCTAATGTTTGATTAATTAATTCTTCATTTCGTAACTAAGAATATAATAATTTAAAGTGTTTTATATATTTTCATTAATAAGTTATACGATTTTAATTAATTTTTAGAAAATTTAATATTTTAATATGTATATAAAATATTTTTGTATTTCAGTTGTTTGAATGTTCTTGCTCTGCCACTGACCTAACTTGTGTAATTATGAAGAGAATGAGGGGTATTTATGTCTTTTCAGGAAAGGATGCAAGCAATGAAAAGAAAACAGTAGTGGCATTTTGGTCCGAGTGGACTTTCCTCGTCTTCCTTACTCGTTCAATAAAATCTCGCATTAACAGTTATTCTCCAAACCAACCTTTACAAAGCAAAACGAAAACCCTTTTTCTTCATCTCTTCTTCTCTTCTTCTCACTCACCATTAACGTCCAAAACGACGTTACGAAAGACGACGAAACGCACCGAAGATGAAGAGGCAAAAGCGCTCGGACTCGCAAAACGACGACAACCCGTTCCAGGTGCTGACGGAGGAGCTCATTTTTCTCATTCTCGACTTTCTCGAAACGGCGCCGTTGGATAAGAAGTCCTTTGCGTTGACGTGCAAGGCGTTCTACGCTTCGGAGGCCAGGCACCGCCGCGCGCTGCGGCCGCTGCGGACGGAGCACCTTCCGGCACTCGCTGCCCGCTACCCGAGCGTCACGGACCTGGATCTCTCGCTCTGCCCGCGCGTGGGCGACGGGGTGCTCGCGCTCGTGGCTGGCGCGTACGGGGAGACGCTGCGGCGGCTGGACCTGTCGCGGTCGCGGTGGTTCACGGGGAGCGGGTTGTTGAACGTGGGCGCACGGTGCGGGAATTTGGTGGAGCTGGACCTGTCGAACGCGACGGAGTTGAGGGATGCTGGGGTCGCGGCGGTGGCGCGTGCGAAGAACTTGCGGAAGTTGTGGCTGGCTAGGTGCAAACTGGTGACAGATATGGGGATTGGGTGTATTGCGGTGGGGTGTAGGAAATTGAGGTTGATTTGCTTGAAGTGGTGTGTGGGGATTGGGGATTTGGGTGTGGATTTGGTTGCGATTAAGTGCAAGGAGCTCACATCATTGGATCTCTCATACTTACCTGTAATTTCTCTCTCTTTCTCTGTGGTATTCATTCATTGAATCTGGCTATGGATTATGGTGGTTAGTTAACGATGTTTTCTGTGTCTGGTTTAATCGATTGGATTGGCTAATATTTGGTAATTAATTTTAATTTTAGCTAAGGACAAGGTTTAGATGCTCAATTGATTCTGATATCTGCACAATCTTTATGTTTTAGTCCCAATACATTGTGCCTAAAAACTACTTTTCACATTCCAGATAGATTGTGTAGATATAACAAAATAGATGTGTACTTAAACCTAGTTATAATTATAGTTAATGACTTTTTTTTTTCATTAGCTTTATGAGGCAGATTTTGGAAAAAAGAAAGGAATAGATTTATGTATTTTCATTTAAGCGCTCTGAGACACCTATGTTATTGATGATTTTCCGGGGTTAGTATTACGGTAAATGTTATGTATTCTTATATTTATTTATGTATATTTCCAAAATTAAGAAATGAATTTAATTTTCTCATTTATTAATGATTTTATCCTAGATTTAACTTTTTCAGTAATTATTATTAAAAATTTTATTGTTGTTTTGAATGATGTCTGTTTTCATTTTATTTTCATTAATTGGTTGTTTTAGAGTTTTATTGATATAAATTGTTCTATATGTTTCGACGAGGAAGAATTTGGTTGTTGTTGAGAGGGGAGATGGTTTTAATGCTGAAGGTAACAAAAGGTGTTGCACCAGGTCGTGTGAGCCGAAAGTGTAAAGACGAGTAAATGATAAGAAAATATGATTTTTGGTGGTTCAGTTAATTTTTTCTTTTCGAAGTGGTATTCATGTGTCTAAATTCCTTGGCTCTTTTGTTAAGCAGTGATGGTTTAATGTCATCTTTGGTTACAGCGTTTCTACTGCTGTTTCGAAGTTCTGTTGATTTAGTGGTTCTGAATGTGCTGTTTCTTGAATGAGTTGTGCATTTGAAATGATCTGGTTAGTATAACTAGTATTATTGGTTTCTTGTGTTGTGTAGATCACGGAGAAATGTCTTCCGTCAATCTTCAAATTGCAGCTTCTGGAAGATTTGGTGCTTGAAGGATGCTTTGGCATTGACGATGACAGCCTCGATGTTGATCTCTTAAAACAAGGGTGCAAGACATTGAAGGTATAAAGGAGATGACTAACTTACTTTTTCATTGTTTATGTATTTAATGGCGAAGATAACTTCAGCATAAACTGAACGGCGTACAGTTTTTTCTTAGTTAATTTTCTTCCTTTTAGTAATAGGTTGAATGTGAACATAGATAGAAGACATTGAATGTTCAATGTGTCATTTGCAGTTAGTCAAAGCTATTTAATTTCGCAAATCAATATCTTGTTTATTTTCCTTCTCTTCAGAGCGCACTTGTTTTCCTGATCTAGTTATTTAACAAATTCTCTTTTGCAGAAACTTGATATCTCAGGTTGTCAAAACATAAGTCACACTGGGCTATCGAAGCTGACTAGCATTTCTGGAGGTTTAGAGAAACTCATTTTAGCAGATGGTTCTCCTGTAATTCCCTTCCCCTTCTCTCTTGTTTGTGTATATTTTGTATCTTTGTTTAACTTGGTGGATGAAGATTTCAGTTGTAACTAATATTTGACATTTGATTGTCCAGGTCACCCTTGGTCTTGTTGATGGTTTAAATAAACTTCCCATGTTGCAATCAATTATACTAGATGGATGCCCGGTTACTTCTGAAGGATTAAGGGCCATTGGAAGTTTGTGCATTTCACTTAGGGAGCTAAGTCTAAGCAAATGTTTGGGAGTTACAGATGAAGCTCTTTCGTTCCTTGTGTCAAAACACAAAGATTTAAGGAAGCTTGACATCACATGCTGTCGCAAGATTACTGATGGTTCCATTGCCAGCATTGCAAATTCATGCACGGGTCTCACTTCTTTGAAAATGGAGTCATGTACTCTAGTTCCACAGGAAGCATTTGTCTTGATTGGACAGAAATGTCATTATCTTGAGGAGCTTGACCTAACAGATAATGAAATTGACGATGAAGGTTTGAATCTGCTCCTCTTCTTTGAAAATATTTACTATCATATCAGCTGCTATACTTACGTTGTCTCTCTGCAGGTCTTATGTCCATATCTTCTTGTTCTAGGCTATCCAGCTTGAAAATAGGAATCTGCCTGAACATAACTGATCGAGGACTTACCTATATTGGCATGTTTTGCTCAAAATTAGAGGAGCTGGATCTGTACAGGTTTGTGATTCAAATTCGTGAGCATTTAATTTTCTTCTCATAAGATGAATTGTCTATGGATTGTTTTAATTTAGCATATATTATTATGATTATTGAATCGGGTTGAGTTGTCAAGTTTAAAATAAAATTTTGGGACATATAATTCGCCTAGTCTTGTATAAAATTGAAATATTAAATAAATGTGGAAGCATACAAGAAGAGCTTTTTTGTTCGTTCTCAGTTCTTTTTTTCAATTTTTTCTCCAGATCTACAGGAGTAACTGATGTAGGCATTTCCGCGATTGCTGGCGGTTGCCCTGACCTTGAGATATTAAACACATCTTATTGTACTAGCATCACGGATAAGGCTCTAATCTCCTTATCAAAATGTTCAAAATTGAAAACACTTGAAATTCGTGGGTGTATTCTTGTTACATCCATAGGACTGGCAGCTATTGCGATGAATTGCAGACAACTTACCCGTCTAGACATAAAAAAGTGTTACGACATTGATGATAGTGGGATGATTCCCCTTGCTCATTTCTCCAAAACTCTGAGACAGGTCGGTCTTTTCTTTTTCTCACATTTCTGATAAACATAAGAGATGCTAGGAATGTTAGCTAAGATTCTGATGTTGCTATATCCTCCTCGCATTATTTGCAGATAAATCTGTCGTATAGCTCAGTTACAGATGTGGGTCTTCTGTCACTTGCTAGTATCAGTTGCCTTCAAAGCTTTACCATGCTTCACCTGCAAGGATTGGTTCCAGGAGGACTGGCTGCAGCTTTGTTAGCATGTGGAGGGCTAACAAAAGTGAAGCTTCATCTTTCTCTGAGATCTCTCTTACCTGAGCTACTTATCAGACATGTAGAAGCACGTGGCTGTGTGTTTGAATGGAGAGATAAAGAATTTCAGGTATATTTCTGTCTCGATCTTGTCTTAAGATTTAGCAAAATACTGTATCCTGGCCCTCTCTATACGATTCTGCCAATGAGGACCAGGAAAAGTCTCATTTTAAAGGATCAAGTAGTTGACTTAATTTGGCCAGGTTGACTTGAAGTCAATAGTTTCTAATAGATAATGATTATCATACTTACAAAAGGAGATGGGGTTACGGATCAGTTAAATGGGGTATACTGTTCTTTGGTGATGAATATTTTTTTATTTGATTGCTGAAGTTGTTTGTGTTTCATGAACAGGCTGAATTGGACCCGAAGTGTTGGAAACTACAGTTAGAAGATGTGATGCAATAGATTGTCTCAGGTTGTTTGAAGTTTTGATAAAAGCGACTTGCGCATGGCACGCGAAATACAAGTTGTAGAATAATTACGCGTGTCTCGGACAATCGATTGGAATCCATCCACTTCTATCTACTCTATCTACCCCACCTACACTACTAGCACTGAAGAAAGTAGTATGAAAAACGTTAGAAATATTCTGTTAAGTCCATTGGAGGTTACACAGGCTTTGCAAAGGAGGAGCCGGTTGCCCTTCTGTCAGATTAGATAGTTTTTGATTCCGTCACAACTCAAATAATTAAGCTGTCCTTGGAAGAAAGTTGAACAAGGGTATTTGCTTGTGTGAGAAGTGGGGAATCAAGCGTATAAGAATGAAGAAATTTTGTTCTTTTTCTTTTCTTTTTTGGCTGCAAAAGGCAGAACAAGTGTATAAAATCTATCTAACGTCTCATTGTTTGATTATTTAATTTGGGGAGGAGTACACTAGACAATTTTCAAAGAATGGAATAGAACGGGCTGTTGATGTATAAATACAGTGACTTTGTTCAATGCTTTTTTACTTGTGACTGAGAAAAACAAGGTTATTTTACTTGTGGAACTTGGTAACTTCAATATGTATACATATACATTCTACTAAGTCTAATTAGGCCTTGTTGACATTTTTGTGGACTAAATTACCTGGATCAAAAAGTATTAGTATGTGATGGAGCAAATGAGATTACCATTTTTTTAGGTCTTTGATGCGATTGGGTTCCCAAATTCCCATACAGTATGTTTGCTTCTATTGATGTACTCCTTGTAAAGAAAGAGAGGCGCATATAATTAGGGTGTTTGAAGTGAGGTGATTTGGAGCTAAGGAAAGGAGGGAAGATTCGGTTTCTTGCCCTCCATCCATGAAGAGAAATGAGCTGATAGAGATACAATTATACATTTGTTCCCGAATTAGATATTAAAAATCTGGCGCCATAATGACAATGTGAGAGTGCTATTTGACACCGAAAATTAGTTGGGTGAGCATAATATTTCATCTAAAATATACTAGCATTGATTTTACCCAAATACCCCAACCAGAATTCATCTAAAATATATGATAACAAACTACTATTGATTTTATGTAAATACCTCTATATGATGTGTCCCTTTTAAAGGTTTATCTATAAAATCATTTATTTTCTAAACTTCTTTTCCATCTCCGTTATTTATGATTATGATTTTATACTTTTGTCCATTGTTTTCTTTTATGAATGTTCGGTTGTTCTTTGGGTTAAATGTCATTTTGCTTTTTTCCCTTCTCACTGTGATTGAACTTTGCTTTCAAATGTCTTTTATTTGCAGAAAAGTATTTTGTAAATTATCTTCAACAATTGTATGTCAAACCTCAGAATTTTTTTCCATCTAGCATGGTTTTCGTGAAAAATTACAGGCATTGTACACTCTACACAAAATTAAATTTTGGATTCATGCTGGGAATTCGATCCCCAAGACTCGAATTCTGTGCAGTAGTGGCTATTTTTTTTATTTTCCAGTCTGAATTCGATTTTTAGGAACCGAATTCTATATTAAGTTTTTTTTTCATTTTTTAAAAAATGGTCGGAAAAAATGTTAATTTAAAAAAAAAAAGATTTAGTATTATGTATTAAGTTATTTTAGATGTTATTTGAAAAAGTATAAAAGTAAATCTTTTCCTTTGAATTTGTTGAGTTAAGAAAAAATTTAAAAAATAAATTTAGTATTGTGTATTAAGTTATTTTAGGTGTTATTTGAAAAAATAAAAAAATTTAATTTAATTTTTTTTTTTTGGAATGTCAATTACACAATTTCAAAAGGTAAATCACATTTTTTTTTGTTGAATGCCAAATTGACG
>Ga0099823_1008681_pt1 | contig 10329 bp, 11 predicted proteins | sample CowpearedBW_FD_76831 | JGI IMG/M metagenome (GOLD analysis project Ga0099823, IMG submission 76831) | Root nodule microbial communities of legume samples collected from California, USA - Cow pea red BW | ecosystem: Host-associated > Plants > Roots > Nodule | place: USA: California | collected...
AGTTCCCACTGGAATAGTTGTAACATGAGTAACATGATCTGGAAGAGACCGAGAGAATCCAAAATCAGCAACTTTAACCCGAAAATTTTCATCCAACAGAATGTTACTCCCTTTCACATCACGGTGGATGATACTTGAATCATGAAGAAATACCAATGCAGTTGCAGTTTCAATGGCAATATTCAATCTAGTTTCCCATGGTAATTTTCCATTTAAAGGATTATAAAGATGTTTGGAAAGAGTGCCATTGGAGATGTACTCATACACTAGCATGTGCTTCTTGCAATGGCGAGAAGTGCGGCCATAAAGTGAGACCAGATTTTGGTGGTGCAAGAGACCTAAGATGTCAGATTCTTTCATGAATTGCTTAATGGTCTCTTGTGTCTCATTCTCATCATGGAAACATTTTATTGCAACTTCTAGTCCATCTTTAAGTTTTCCTAGTGCATCAGAATAAAGATAAATCTATTTGAATTTAATGAATGTGAATCTGGTGTGAAACATTTTTGTAAGCAACAAATAAAGAAAGATATATGCATGATTTTGATAATTATGCAGGGTCAGTGTAAAAGGTGTTTACATGGTCAATTAATCAGAAATAACCATTGACACAAATGTTAACATGTTTATTATTGAAGCCAACAAACTTATTATATATGGTGATTTCTGATTAGATGACAATACAAAACTGTTTTACACTGTCTCTGCATAACCTAACTTCTCTATGCACATTTCTTACTGTGAACTATGATTTCAATTATGTGGACTAATTAGCCTCTCACCATAGTATACGCTGCCATATCCTCCCTTACCAAGGCAAGTGCCAAAATTGTTAGTGGCTTCTTCAAGTTCAGCATGGTGGAAGATTTTCAAAGCTGAAATGTATGGATTATAGACGTTAATAAAACCTTTTATCCTCAGCCTGTAAACAAAAAAGGGATATAATATGGTTTTGATATTGCACCTTTAGTTGAGTGAGAGTTTGTTCCATATCTCCCTTGCTTCATTTCATTAAGAATCTCTAGCACCTCTTCCATGTTTGGCCGCGATTCTTGTGGACATTTCATGCAGAGAACTGCAAGCTCAGCTGTAGCAGTCATCAACTGCTTGATGTTAAGGTTTGATTGGAACCCAAGTCTTGGATCAAAGAGCTCCACCAAAGTTTTGTTTTCAATTTTTCTGCTGAAAGGGATACCGAGATTACTCTCCTCGTTGAGAATATGGTATATTGCAAGCTTTGATGATAGAAGCTCACACAACACCACCCCAAAGCTATAAACATCAATTTTCACACTAAGCTGGCCTTTTGTCAAATACTCTGGGTCTATGTAACCACTTGAACCTACTCTGTCACTAGTAACATGGGTGGCGTCAACAGGAACTCCATCTGGAAGTTTGCATGATAAATGAAGGTTACCAAGTTTAGCAGAAAAGTTTAAATCTAGGAGAATATTGCTGGATTTCACATTGCGGTGGATGATGCCGTAATAGTGGAGATATGCCAATGCATTTGCAATATCAATGGCTATATCCAAACGTTTAAGCCAAGGTAGTGTAATGTTTTCATCCTTTACACCTTGAAAATGTGCAGCAAGATTTCCATTGGATAGGTATTCATGCACTATCAGAGGTTCCACATGCTGAGAAGTACATCCATAAATTGACACAATATTTTTGTGAGGTAAGTAACTTAGAAGAACAGTTTCATTGATAAACTTTTGCAATATGTAGCACTTGTCTTTTTCAAAGCGCTGGATTGTAATCTCACGTCCATCCTCAAGTGTTCCTAAAACAATTGATATAGATAATCATAAGAAATGTTTTGAGCAAAATCATGAGATATAGTCCTTTAACTGTTTTTCATGTTAATAAAAAATGAAGTTATACATTGATACTTGTTCCGGTCACAGCAAATTGTCCAAAACCCCTCTATATAGAAGGTTATGGCACAGTCTCTTACCATAGTACTCAGTGATAAAGCCTTTCTTTCTTTCTCCATTTCCAAGATAACGAGATTGATCAAAATTATTTGTGGCTTTTTCAATTTCCTTGTAGGGAAAGATTGGCCACTTCAAATTACTGCGCTTTGGAAATGTGTCAGAAGATGTGCTAGCGAAGCAGCACTGAAAGAGATCACACCTAAATCTCATGAGGTAATAACCAAAAGTTGCAGGGTCGTTGGGATGCTGATGGTGAGTGAGGTAAAAGGTGACTGATCAGAAGTAAAAATTTCTCTGCATGTTAAACTCTATGACGTCTAATTCCTGTTCAAATAAGATCAAAGAAGATGAAAAATGTGAGCATCAACTAAAATAAAAAGGGTTGTTCCTATTAGAAAATCCAATCAAGTTTCAACATTAAATGGAAATATGAAAGTTGAGCATTATATATATAAAGAAGAAAGAAGAAGACCTATAAATATAACTTTTAAGGTTTTGAATAGAAATTAGTGTCAGATCTCTCACATGGGTTTGCTAACAACTCATTGGTGTTAAATTCTCCCAAAATGCTCAACAATAACTTTTCTGCATATGTTCCTTCCTAATATTTCTGGCAGAAACTACACTAATTTTCTGAAGAAGAAAACCGTACTTCAACCAGACAAGACTACTATAAGCAATAAAACATCTTTCTCTCTTTGTTCAACATAGTTGCATAGTGATGACTTGGGTTTAAGATACTTGATCAAGCTATAACAACCTTGTACTAATTGATCCACGTGGTTAGTGATGATACCTGAATTTGAATGGTATCCAAAATTTATTCCTTGTAAACAGTAATAAAAAGAAAGAATTACATAAATACCAGTTTTCCTATACATACTATTCTCATGTACAGATGGTTTTTATGCATATCCTTGTGAATATTATATGTAAAACAGAGACTAGGTTTCTTAGTTCTTACCTAGTGTAGAACAAACAATCCCAAGAAAGACAAGGTGCCCCCAACAGTGTTGGAGAATGAATTGTATACCCCTTTCAGAGAATGATCTGCTACTGAGGTACTGATTCAGGTGTAGTGGTTCAGAAAGTCTCAACTTAGCCACTAACAAGTAATTTAGAAAAAGAATTCTCCAACGTAATAAGGTCCTTATTGAATTAGTGTTGTTCTATGAAGTTGAGAACTTTAGGATCAAGAGTAATGGAAAGTGAATTTTTAATTGGTATTGAGGTTCAGTTAAAGATCAACAAAAGGGGGCATCGGAAAGTAATGAACAGAGAAGCTGCAGAAAATGCAAGGAAGGAAACAGGAACTGCAACACAACATTTTCTGGTATCTGAACATGCATTTATTAAGGACGACTTTGCTGGTAACACTTTTGACTGAAGTATTTGTCGGTTTTATATTATGTAATTTTATTTTTTTCGAAAAATTTGATAAAGTATTGTTATTATAATTTTTGTTCACAAAAATTAAAATCTTATTTAAAAAAACTCAATTCAATTGTATTAATACTATGAAAGAAAAAAAATACTGGTTATATAAATTTTTAAAGCATTCTTTTTGTCATTAACAATAACAAAGTTTGATTTTATATTTTATTAGATCAACTTTACTTATAATTTTATAGTTTTAAATAATTTTTAATTAATAAAACGAGCAAAGAAAAATGTTTTCAAGAATATATTGTTAGCTCTTATCCGTTATGCATTGATACCGCGTCAATGAAAAAGACAATTTTCTAATAAAATATCATTTTCAATTGACAAAAACAAAATTCTTTGTACCATTGTATCAAACTAAACACAGAAAAATCTATCCTTTGATATAAATTTGAAATCTATCACACATAAGCATTGATTTTATTTCTTTGGGTGTCTTGATAATCATAATTCTATTGTAGATATTTGTCAAACACTAACAGACAAGCATCATTTTGTCTTTGCAATTTTTCTTTTTCTTTCATCCAAGTTTTTAATCTTTGTCATGGTGAGATTTTTAGGAAACGCATGAACAATATAATCTTCTTCCACAACTTTCCATTAATCTATTGCATGCACATACATAAGATTTTAATTATCCTACTCTGTTTTGCTTGCAATTTTCCCTGTTGAAAATAATTGAATATTAGCCCTTTTGTTCTTGTTCGTTCTTCATTGTATTGTTTATCAAGTACCACTATTAGTTTGCATTCCTAATCCTATTTGTTGCTATATTTTCTTTTTTCTGTTCTTACAATCTTAGAGATATAACCATCTATATAAAGAGTCTGTCTGTTATATCAGTCTTTGTGTAGTAAACCTGAACATTTTAATGGTGATAGTTTTTTTTTTTCCTGGCAACAACAAATGTGCATGAAGAATATGGCTCTGCATGAATACCTTCAGATTATGGCAACGAATGAAGGAAAAGATGATTGAAAGTGTAATATATATGAGAATATATACATGTTGAAACTACAGTAAACATTGAACAATGTTCAATGTGCCTCAGAAAAAGTAATCAAACAAGAGCATACACACCCTGAATCAAAACCTCCTTTTCATGCACATCATTTGCAAGATGCATGGCCAACCTCAAATTACTATACTAAGGTAAAAAAACTCCATATCTATTCAACCAAAATCCAATTACTGGACCAAAAACCAAAGGAATGGTTTGGAGGAATCAAGCTTGTTGGCAGAAGGAACAAAGACTATGTTATCTGGTTGAATCCCCATGTTCCTTTTCTAATGCCCTCAAGGGTCTCCAGCACCTGTTTCATGGATGGTCTAAGTACCTTGGGACACTGCACACACTGAAATGCTAACTCTGCCACTGCTGTTATCATTTCCATCATGTTTCTGTCAACACCAAACCAAAAGCTTGGATCCACTACCGCGTTCAATTCCTTGTTCAATATTTTTCTCTTTGCAAACTGTGCAAGAGTAACGTAATCTGTGCCTTCAATTAAACTTGGCGAGTTGGAAGATATAAGTTCAAACAAAACCACCCCAAAACTATAGACATCACTTTTGTCACAGACCCTTCCAGATTCATAGTAGTCAGGATCTATGTAAGCACGAGTTCCTACTGGAATAGTGGAAACGTGCGTTGCATAATCTGGGAGATACCGTGAGAATCCAAAATCTGCAACTTTAACAGTAAAATTTTCATCCAACAGAATGTTACTCCCTTTCACATCTCGGTGGATGATACCTGAGTCATGCAGATATACCAATGCAGTTGCAGTTTCGATGGCAATGTTCAATCTAGTATGCCATGGTAGTTTACCACAGGAAGAGTCATGAAGATGTTTGGAAAGAGTGCCATTGGAGATGTATTCATACACTAGCATGTGCTTGTTGCTATGGCGAGAAGTCCGGCCATAAAGTAAAACCAGATTTTTATGGTGCAACCAAACCAAAACCTCAGTTTCTTTCATGAATTGCTCAATGATCTTTTCTGTCTCACTCTCTTCATGGAAACATTTTATTGCAACCTCTCTTCCATCCTTAAGTTTTCCTAATACAATGGCACACTATCAGAAAAAAAAACACAGATATATGCATTGCACATTACTTGCAGGGACACTGATTTAAAATACGTGGATTGATTAGGCTCTCACCATAGTACACGGTGCCATAGCCTCCCTTTCCAAGGCAAGTATCAAAATTGTTTGTAGCTTCTTCAAGTTCACCATGGTGGAAGATTTTCAAAGCTGAGATGTATGGATTATCACACATGAATAAAAGCTTTTATCTTATCCTCAGTCTGTTGGCACCAAAAAAACACAGAAGCTAGAAAAGCATGAGTAAGGAAACTAGACAAAAAAGGACTTTATTATACCTTTTGTTGTGTTTGGTTCATGTCTCCCTTGCTTTATACCTTTGAGAATCTCTAGCACCTGTTCCATGCTTGGCCTTAATTCTTGTGGACATTGCATGCAGAAAAGTGCAAGCTCAGCAGTAGCAGTCATCATTCTCTTGATCTTAAGGTTAGATTGGAAGTCAAGTGTTGGATCCAAGAGGTCCACCACAGCTTGCTTTTCAATTTTTGTTCTTAAAAGTGTAGCAAGATCGTCCTCCTCGTTCAGAACCCAGTATTTTGCCAGCTTTGATGATAGAAGCTCACACAACACCACCCCAAAGCTATAAACATCGTTTTTTACACTAAGTTGGCCTTTTGTCAAATAATCTGGGTCGATGTAACCACATGTTCCAATTATATCATTGGTAACATGGGCGGCATAGACAGGAACTCCATCTGGAAGTTTGCATGATAAATGAAGGTTTGCAAGTTTAGCAGAAAAGTGCACATCTAGGAGAATGTTACTGGACTTCACATTTCGGTGGATGATGCCATAACAGTGAAGATAGTCCAATGCATTTGCAATATCAATGGCTACATCAAATCGTGTCAGCCAAGAAATTTTGCTGTTTTCGTCTTCAGTTTTAAGATGAGCAGCAAGATTTCCATTGGATAAGTATTCATGGACTAGCATAGATTTCTCGTGATGAGAAGCACATCCATAAATTGACACAATATTTTTGTGAGGCAAGTAATTTAGGATAGTAGTTTCATTGATAAACTGTTGCAGAATGTGGTGCTTGTCTTCGTTGAAGCACTGGATTGTAATCTCACGCCCATCCGCAAGTTTTCCTAGAACAAGGGAAATGAACAGAATAAACTTTAGTGCAAATTTTCATTATGTGGATTACCACGCCAAAATGACTCGAGAAATTGTGTCTAAGTTTTCTTCTTTTGTATTTACATTGTTCATGTAAATGGCCATAGCTTAGTCATAGTCACTTACCGTAATATTCAGTGGCAAAGCCTCTTTTTCCAAGACAATGAGATTGATCGAAGTTATCTGTGACTTTTGCAAGTTTCTTGTAGGGCAAGATTTTCCATTTACTCTGCTTTGGAAATGTGTCAGAAGAGCTGGTGAAGCAGCCCTCAAAGAGATTACACCTCATTCCCATAAGGCAATTAAAAAACCTCAGAGGGCCATTGGAATGCTGAGTGTGAGAAAAAACAGGCTCATCAGAATAGCAAATTACTTTGTACATTGAATTCTATAAAGTCTAATTTTTGTTCTACAAGGTGTGGCAAGAAACATATTTAAGTCAATGACTTAAACTAGGTGTGGAGGAACAATTCTTGGTAACTAAAAAGACAAATTAACGAGGCCATAATTAGAGGGACTAAAAATACACTTAATCCATCAGAAAACACAAGCAGAACATTCAAATGAACACATTGATGAAGAAAAGGTTTATTGGCTGAAGTAAAACATGCATTAAAGTGGTAATATACTTAATCCACACAAAAACACCAACAGGGCATTCTAATAAACTGTCATTAATAATGAAGTAAAACTGCTTATCTTTCATCAAAGCGCAGAATTGTAATATCATTATTATGGTCAAGTTTGCCAAAAAGGAGAATTTTTTTTACACACACACCATCAGAAGAAGATAAATTTACCTATACCTATTACTGTGGCCAAGGAGAGCATCTATCATATAATCAGAAAACAATCACTTCAGGCAAAATTTCCATTCCAAGTCATGAATATTTAGGTTGAGTCCCTACAGTAGTAAACTGCTCGTTACTAGTAAGGAATTCATTCCTTGTAAACATTATGTAGAAAACAGAAGATAAATTTGATTTCCCTATACCTAATACTCTCATGTTTAAGTAGCTTTTTGTAGATTCTTCCGTTGACTTTGAAAAGTATCATCCCTGCAAAAGAATTCATCACAATTATGGAGTATGCAGTACCAAGACAAGGTTTCTTAGTTCTTACCAAGTGTAACACAAGCAAGTTCAAGAAAGAGTTGAATGAATTAACCTTTTCCAAGAGTGCTCTGCCAGTGAGATGAAGTGATGCAGTGAGCACCACAGCATGCAAAGCAACCTTAGTCACATGCAAAGTTCTACTTGTCCACTGAGAGGAACATGTAAGCGTAAACAACAGCAGTGAAAATGAAATATGTGTACAAAGATGAGAAAAAGGAAGGAAGAAGGAAGAAGGAAACTGCAGAACACGAATAGTCTTCATAAAACGTGGAAAAGTCTCTGAACTGTCTATTTTCTTACGATAAGATATTTTGAGTACATTACCTTCAAGTCTGGAAAATGATAATGAAATCATGTAGTTTGTTTTTCTCTTAAAACATATTGTATTCTCCTCTGTTAGTTTAAAACATGTTATGTCTTAGTTTTCCACATGGAAAACGATAGAATGACACCCCCATTTTGACCACTTTCATTACCACCTTACGTGGCAACAGAATTTAAATTTAAATTTTTTTTTTGTTAACTGAAAAATTAAATTGGCAGAAGGGAACGTGGTTCTCCGCACACGCACGTGTGCTCACAGCCTTCTCCAAATTTCCCCAACACCACCAGACCGCGCATTTGTTTTTTCTTTTTTCAAAACTCCTCAAACTCCTCTGCGCTCCTTCTTCTTCCCGCACACACACAGACCCGCACCACACACACCTCTTCTCCACGTTTCCCCACCGCTCTCCACCGCTTCTCCACTGTCCCCAAAACCCCTCCCAGCGAGAAACCCTAACCCTCTCCCTCTCCCGCTCCCGCTCCGTCTCACACCAGCGGAACCATTTTTCTTTTTTGAAAACGACTCTCCTGTACCGCTATACCGCTCGATTTCCCTTCCCCGCACAACACAGACACGAAACCGGCATCCCACAACCATCCCACAACACAGCCACACACCTCCGGTGGACGTGATCCCGCAACCGCTGCCGTCCATAACCCTTGTCGCAGCACACACAGGGCTGCTCCACCACTTGAAATCCGTTACCGCTCCACAAATACCCTCCCGCACCCGAACCCCGTTCCGGCGTCATTGTCCAAAACCCAAAACCCCTTTGTTGGAGAAAGCCTAACCCTAGAAACCGCAGCTTTGTTCTTCCTTGGTCAATCCCGGAACCCCTGGAACAGTCCGAATTTCCCAATTTGATAACCTAATCTATATTTTCACCCAATTTCAACGTTCTGCATTGGTGAGGCTCATTTTGTTTAATCGCGAAATATTGTTTGGTTGTGGTGTTTGTTGTTTATTAATTGCAATTCGTTATATAAACTTTTTACCCCAGTAGGAGATTTTGGAGATTTTGGCTACCTATGGCAGAAGAAGAAGAGGGTGTATCAAGGAAGGTAAATGTTTGCGATTATTGGATTTATGTTGTGCATTTACATTTATATTTTTCATATTCATTTAAGCTTTATAAGTGTGAGATGAAAAAAAAGATGTCCACTCTGCAAGTGGGTGATCTTTTGGAGAGAAAATTCCAATTCAATTTGGATTTGTAGAAAATCCCAATTCAATTTGGCTTTGTAGAAAATCTCAAATCTTTATGGTATTGGTGTGCATTGTTGGGGTCGAACCTTTTAGTTAGAGGTACAATTTTGTGTTGTTACGTAATTCCAAAGCCTGGCAATTATCATTTGTGGATAACGTGTTTGGTGGGTTACAACATAATTGGTCTTCGGTTCGTGGATAAATAGAAAATTGTTGCAGGCTAGTTTTTCACTAAATGAACTTAGAACTTGTTTACAAGAAGTAGAGTGGAGTGTGGTTTTGGTGTGCCCAGTTGGGGTCCCACCTTTTTGTAAGTGGGACAAGTGTGTTTTTTATATAGTTCCAAAATTTGCGAATTGTAATTTGTGTAGAAGTTGTTTGGTGGGTTACATATTGATTGCTCTTTCGTTGCAATTTAATTTTAAAATTGTTGCAGCCTACTATTGTAGTTCAAAAATTTGCAAAATATAGTTGGTGCAAAACCTCTTTGGTGGGTAACATCTTGATTGGTCCTTGGTTGCAATGTAAGTTTTAAATTGTTGTATGGTAGTCTTTCCCCAAATGAAGTTACACCTGGTTTAGAAGAAGTGAGATGGGGTCTGGTCTTGGTGTGCATTGTTGCGGTCCAACCATTTTGCAAGTGGTAGAATTTTTTGTTGTTTTGCAAATCCAATGTGTGAACGTTAATATGTGCATAATATGTGTCGTGGGTTACACCTTAATTGGTGTTGGGTTGGAAGATAAACTTTAAAATGTCGGATAGTTTGTTTTCCCCAAATGAAGTAACACCCTCTTTTAAAGAAATGGGATTGGGTCCCCTATTTAGCAAGGGATAAAATTGTGTGTTCAATTGCACTTCCATAATCCGTCAATTTTAGATTGTGCACAAACTCTTGTTTGGGTTATACCTTAATTGTTCTTTGGTTGCAAGGTAAGTTCGAAAATGTGTGAGCTTCATTTATCCAAAAACTATTTGGTGGGTTACATCATGATTGCGCTTGGGTTGCAAGATAAGTTTAAAAAAGTTGCAGGTCACTACTTTTCTTGAGTGGGAAGAGAAGTCGTAAGGAGAA
>Ga0099823_1008684_pt1 | contig 10327 bp, 10 predicted proteins | sample CowpearedBW_FD_76831 | JGI IMG/M metagenome (GOLD analysis project Ga0099823, IMG submission 76831) | Root nodule microbial communities of legume samples collected from California, USA - Cow pea red BW | ecosystem: Host-associated > Plants > Roots > Nodule | place: USA: California | collected...
ACACAAGGAAACGTTTTCTTGAAATTTATGACAAATTAGAAAACCAAATCTTTAAAAGTCTAACCTGTACATGACCAGTATCAGCCCAACTGCACATATATTGAGATTTTGTGGCATGGAGCGTATACGGTTGATACATCCTTGGTGTGCAACCTTCCGTAACTGTAATTAATCAGAGGTAATTAATCAGAGGTAGTTTGACACCAATACTTTCATTTGAGACTCATATAAATTAATATTTTATTTAAATAATATTTTATTAGAAAAAGTTGGTATCAAATAGTAGTTATTTAGAAATAATAATGTGAAAATAACTTTTTCCTTAACCCTGAGCAACACCTTCATCTTCATCATCACTATCACTATCCTCACCATCCATTCCAGAGTCATCGGTTTCAACTTTAGGTACCGGTTCCGATAGAATTCCAAGAAGGTTTCTCTGCCTGTGGCTCATGCATTTCCATAACACGAGTTTCTCAATCAATAGAAGCAACATGAAAAAAGACAAAGGAAGCTAAGCAAGTGGACCAAAAAACTGTGTTGCTATGCGTTAACTCTTCTCGAAATAATTACCAATTATAATTAGAAAAACAAATTAGGAAAAGCTGTTTTTTTTAACCTCCTTTTCCCTCGTTTGAATGTGACATGTAGGTTTGTTTTCGCAGAATTAATGAAACTCATATGAATGGTGACAGTGTTGTCCTTTACGTCATGTGACATTCATTGCAAACCAAAACAAAAAAATCAGAACTTTTTGTCTTTCACTCTGAACCAATCCAAAAAAATGTGATTAGATGATTAGATGGAGTAAAGCTAAAGAATTGATTCGGATCTTAAATCATAAACTATTATATATATAATGGTGAAGTTACGTACATCTTCGGATCTGAAGTGTATCAAGACAATATAAATGGTTGTCTTTGTTTCCTTGTCTTTGTGGTGTGCGCTTTCTTCCTCACACACCCTTTTCTCTGTTTCAGAATCGTGAAAAATGCTGAAAGTGCCGGAGCACCAGGTGGCGGGTCACATGGCGAAGAACGGCATTCTGGGTCCGCTGGTGGACGATTCTGGAAAGTTCTACAAGCCACTGCAGGACAACGACAGGGGCGCCGCCGAGCTCTCCTTCTACACCACCCTCGCCGTCCCCGCCTCCATCCGCCCCTTCTTCCCGGCATTCCACGGCACCGCCGTCGTCCCCGCCTCCGACGGCTCCGGCCCCCACACCCACCTCCTCCTCCAGGACCTCATCGCGCCCTACACCAAACCCTCCGTCATGGACGTCAAAATCGGCTCCCGAACATGGCACCTCGATCACTCCGAAGACTACATCGCTAAATGTCTCAAAAAAGACAGAACCACCTCCACCGTCCCCCTCGGCTTCCGAATCACCGGCGTCAAGGACTCCCTCTCCTCCTGGGAACCGTCCAGAACCTTCCTACAGACCCTCTCCGCCGAGGGCGTCGCCGTGGTCCTCCGCAAATTCGTCTCCTCCTCCAACTCCGACGATTCCCGTTCCGACCCTGATTGCGACTTTGCGGCGGAGGTTTTGGGCGCCGTCTTGGAGCGGCTGGTGGAGCTGAAGGCGTGGTTTGAGGTTCAGACTCTGTATCATTTCTATTCGTGTTCTGTTCTGGTGGTGTATGAGAAGGAGAAGGGGAACACCAAGCCTTTGGTCAAACTCGTTGACTTTGCTCATGTAGTTTCAGGGAATGGTGTGATTGATCATAACTTCTTGGGTGGCCTCTGTTCCTTCATCAACTTCATCAGGGACATCCTTCAAGCTCTTCCTCACTGAGTCCTGATTTCTTTTTCTCTGTTTTTCTCACACTCTTGTTCAAAAATATTATCAGATAATAATGACTCATTTGACTCCTTCTGTCATCATCACATCAGACAATTTTGCTTGTATTATGTTCCATTCAATTGTTCAGATTTCCAGGTAATGCAATTGTTCAGACTATGAAACAACTCTAGTTCACTGATTGATCCACCATTGAATAAACTTGTTTGATACCTTCTGCCTTTTCAAAATTTGGACCTGAATTCTTGGTATTTGATGTAATATAGATTTCTGAGACCATACTCTCTTGTAAGTGATGAAAGATTTCAAGAATATTGCTTTTAAATTTATGCTTTTTCTGGTTGTTTTTGAATATTGCAAGTGCATGAATCGTCTGATATTTGGCTTGCTCTGATTGTTATGAGCTTGTTGCTTCTGATGTTACACTTTTTTAGCTTTTGAACGATGCAGATATATTATCTCGTTTATTGTTTAGTTTGCATCTTCTTACTGCTACCAAATTCATGTTCTGACCACAAAATTTATAATCCTACTCCTTTTTTTATCTTCTAAATCAGGTTTAGTCTAGTCTGTTTGTAATCATATTTTCTTCAAGTAAGTTGATTCTATTGGAGCTTGCATACTTCAGATTGGTAATTGAAACAATAGTAACTTAATCTCCAAAGACTTGCAATTTGTTTCTTGGCAGAGTGTTATCATCAAAACTTTTTCACACAAAGGACTTGACATCACCACTTTCTGCATCAACTGCATTAAAAACCAGTATAAAATTTCATTCATATCTCTCAATACCATCTTATATATTTGACTTTTCCTTGTTTTAATGGAAGGTCACATGGAGTTAAGTTCTTTTTAGGCTTAATCATGGAAGATAGTGTTTTGATCCTTATTTTGTAACATCTGAGTGGTGTTTTAGGGAATTAGTTGAGAAATTAAAATTATATAAAGGTTTTATGAGTGTGTAGAAATGGTATTTTTTGTAATCTTTTTTTTCTGCAGTGTGCTATTGTATAATATTCAATAAACGAGTATTTCTAATAGAATCTAAATTTTGAAACAGGTAGAATAATATTTAGTTAAACATAAACTATATACTTTATGTAAAGTTTGTTTTTTTAGTGAATAAACTTTAGAAGAATCAGAGATGATGTATTATGCAGATGAGTTTGAAAAATATTTTATTAATGAATGAGTTTTGTGTGTGGAGAAAAAATGTAACAAAAAATTAAATTCTAACAGCATCTTAATTTTAAAATTAAACCAATAACTTCCCAACTCTAAAGAATAGGTCTAAACAATATTTTTAATTTTTAAACACAAGACCTAAAAACAATTTTGTTCAAATTTCAATTACAAAGAACTATTTAGGTATATACACTTATACACTTAATAAGAGGTTCAAATAAATTCTTAGAAAATTTTCTTCAAGTATAAAAACAAATTTAAAATTAAAATATTTACAATGTTTAAAGTATTACCATGATTAAATTCACATCTTTTATACAAAACATTGTACTCAAATTTATGAAAAAAATTTCCATAAACTTTAATAATTTAATGCTGGAAGAAAAAGTATTAACTACAAAATTTTAAAATTTATAAATATTAAATTTATCCAGTAAAAACCATCTTTATTTTCAATTTCTGTTATTTAGTATTTTTAATACAAACCACTCATTTATTTTTACTTTAGAAAAAATACAATTTTAATGGACTTACTTAGTAATTTGATTATATATTTAAATGCTTGATTTGTTTTTGTCCTTATATATATTTTTCAATTTAATTAAGTTCTTGTTATTTTAACAAGATTTATAATAGCAAATAAATCTTTATTTGTCAAAACAAATCCATGATAGCATCAATGCATGTGGCATCAATCAAAATTATTATTCTTATTTACTTCTTTTCCTTCACGTTTAATAAGAAAATGCAAAGTCCGGAATCTTTTAACTATTATTTCACCAAGGGAAAAAGAGAAAAGGAAGAATTTATAGAAAAAAAAAAATGCTAGTCGCAAAAACAAAAAGGCATTGGAATTTGATTCCAACACAAAATGGTTCATTACTTAATCCACTCCCCTTAGATACTGTCCTCTAACCAATTGTTGCATGAGAGAAGGAAATATATGAAAGCACAAAAATTTGAACACTTTACAAAATTTAATAATTTTTATTGGCACATATTCTTTATTTTACTTCTCTAAAAGACTAAGTGATTGCTAGATTAGAAGGAAACAAAAAGATAACATCTTCATAGAAAGAAAAAAAAAAAAATCCCTTTTACTTTCTGTTCTCAGTGTACACGGACTCGCAGTATGCACATGCACGTATTATGTAGATAAAAGGGTCGTTGAACAATTTGCACAAGGTTGACCATACACATTTTAAAAATTGCTATATTTAGAAAAACTATCGAGAAAAATAATGTATTATTTGTTCTAGAAAAAACAAAACATCACAGTTTTAGAAAATATATGTAATATACTAATTTAATATAATATTCTAAACAAATACTTCGGAAAGAACTTTTTGTCAAGACTTATTTGTCATCAAATTTTGCAGCTCTTATTTCTGTACAAAATACAGGAATCTGTACGGAATAAATAATAATAATAGCTAGACAATACATTTTAAAAGAATTAGAAAAACAAGTGTCCATGAAAACAGTGACAAGTTTCCCTTTTTTCAACCCAATCCATGTAAGCTTACTACAATACTCAACTTTTACACATGAATGTTAATTTAACATTTCCCGTAACAATATCATTTCTATGGAAGTCTAGAACTCAATAATCTCATTAAAGTCAATTGGTTGCTTCATCACACATCAATAATCTTACAGGAAACAACCTTGGTAAAATGATGCCAAAACTCAAATGTGTCTATCTTTACTGGACAAGAATAATTTTAAGATTGTTAGCTGTCATGGAGTTCATGTTACAATCTACACTATTTCAGAAATATAACGCAACAATACAACTAACTAACAATAAAGGGGCAAAATTCCAGATATTGGGAGTCAAGAACATTACTCAATATGATTTGCGTTCCTTCAATTGAAAGGTGGTGGCATAGCAGGATTACTGAGGAGGTGGTGGCGGCGGCATGGACTGAGGGTATGGCATAGGCCGTCCACCCTGATGCTGGGGTGGTGGTGGTGGACGCCAGACAGGTGGTGGCTGACCTCCCATTACTGCTGGTGGTGGAAGAGGCCTGGGAGGAGCTTGTGGAGGTGGTGGCATCTGCTGCATACCAGGGTGTGGTGGTCTGAACTGCTGAACTTGAGGTGGAGGTGGCATTGCAGGAGGTAACATTGGTTGGCCGGGCTGTTGCTGGTGCCAGGTTGGTTGTCCAGGTACTTGCATAGGCTGGAATGCAGCAGCTTGAGGCGGAGGTGGACGAAGGGCGGGAATTGAACCAGGAGCGACCCCATTAGCAAAGGGACGGGGAGGCACTGGAGCAACCCCATTAGCCTGAGGAACACTGGGAAGTGTTGGAGGTCCACTGGCAAATAAAGTATGGGGCCTGCTCTTCTGTGCAGTTGGATTACTTGCAGCCAAAACTCTTTCTGCACCACAGAAGAAATATATTAGCAGATAGTCAGATAGTACAAAAAGGAACAATAGGCATGAATTAATCCAGAAAAAGGATAGAAGTAGCAGCAGGAAAGGGCCTTACCTGCCGGGGTACCGTGCCTTTCACCCTTAGTGTCTTTCTTATAAGCATATGACACTGTAATTTGACGATTGCAAAGATATTGTCCATTCATCGCCTATGAAATATAGAAATATTCAATATCAGTGGGTTGGAAATGCTTACATTAATTTCTATATTCTATTGTTATGTGTGTTTTGGATACCCAGACAACTAATTGAAATTGAACGATTTTAATACCTTTTTATACTGTTAACAATAAAGAAACTCAGAAGACATATGATAAGTTCCGTGTGTTTAGACCATAACAGAGCTACTCAATTTATTGAGAAAACATAATTACGGAATATTCAACTACTCTATTTTAGGCTAATAACGTGAACATAGAATCAATCTAAGTGATCCACATATCAGCAGCTACTATATCTATAGGATTATAGCATATATCTACAAGATTCTAACACTCGACTCGAGCTGAAGCACAAAAGGACATGTACCGAGCTTATTTCATATGTAGTTAATCCGAGGACCCTTACTGAATTTCTTTGTCAAAGAAATAATCAACTTCAATATGCTTGTTATAAATGTCATCAACACAAGACCCCTTAAAACATTATACGGACATGACTTTCTCTCACTTGGATATGCCTCGTTTTTTCAAATCATATTTTTAAAACTCCCCCCTGGAACATATGTATCGTAAAAGTCAAGCTTGGTTGTTACAAATGTTATCAACACAAGATCCCTTGAAAGACTTAATGAACATGTCAGCCAGTTGATTGTTGGAGCTGACAAACTAAATAACGACAGTTTCACACATCAATTTGGTGTAGGCGTGTGAAGATGACATGGTGGCAGTTGACCATAAGTCAAGCACAAAATGTTTGCCAGAAAAGGACAGCTCAAATCATGGGGTCACGTTAGAGATCAGAGGACAGCAACTTCTGTCTGAAGAGCAACTTTCCAACGTCAGCTGGATAGCAAAAACTGCTTGAAAGTGCAGCAGCTGCTGATAAGCAAAACTCGTACGAGGGAACAGCGGCCACCAAAGAGCAAACATGCGTAGAGGACACAATGACTACCAGAGAGCAAAACATATTATCAAAGAGCACAATGGGCTACCAGAGAGCAAAATTGCTCAAAGGGTACAGCAGGTGCTGAATAGCAAAAAGGCTCGAAGGGCATAGTGGTTGCTGGAAAGGAAAAATGCTTGGAGGGCACAAAGGGCAAGATAACTTTTGGAGAGTGTGGAAGCTGAAGAGCAAATGGTGTCTAGAAGGCAGGGTGACTATCAGAGAGCAAACACTGCCGGAGGGTGCGGTAGAAAACAAAGTCCAAAAATGTTAGGAGGATGTGGCAGCTGTAGAGTAGGCCTTTGTAAAGCAATGCCAATTGTGATGATCATCAGCCAGAAAAAGCTTGCCAGAAAGTTGTCATGAATGAACACTAAAATGCGGCAAAAAAAAATCCAGAACAACTATGAGAAGTGGGCCCACATGGAAAGCATGGATTACAGTTCCCTTCTCATTAGGTTTTGATACCATGTTAAGAAGAGAGAAATTGTGAAGGCATACAATAAATTTTATTAGTTTTCACACAAATATTCAGTTACCTTGGTTTTAGGCTTATAACAAATATAGAATCAATCTAATTGATCCTAATATCAATAGCTATTATATAGGATTCTAACATATCCACAAGATTCTAATGTATACATGTGTTAATATAAAATGAAAAGAGGTTAGATGTACTTTATCTCCCTAATTTATAACTTTGGTTGAATTTTTCATCGTAATGTATTAAATTATGTTGGTATTTGATTTTACATTATGAGAACTTCCACCCCTTCCATCTAATTTAACCTTAAAAGTTACCACGCTTCCTACTAGCTTCAACTTTTAGAAGGGGCATTACAGCATCTGAATATCAATACTTCCGGTCATGGTTGGCTAAAAACAGAAGGACTTATCAGCTCCACATAGTGAGATACAAAGAAGGGTTCATGCTTTTGGTGAAGGCAATCCTGTTCAAGACAAATCAGAAGAACTCCCAAATCTATATTCCAGGAAGAACTACCACATCCCAAAATTGAAGAACTTAGGTTTGTGTAGCATTCTGTTACTTAGTGTTTTGCCCTACGCTAGAACAAAATGTAAAAAAGAATATATTATGCAATACAAATGTCAAAATAAAATTCTCGAACTTCTAGTTTCTTTAAATTCATCCTACCGTTGGGATTGTCCCTTGTTTCAGTCCCAACATGCAGAAACAAAATGGTCTGTAATGTCATTCCCTCTTCTGCAGTAGGAAACTATTCCATTTTTTTATTTTGATCAGTTTGAATTAGAGAAAACAGGATATATTAGAAAGCTACTATTGATGCAAACAAACCATTAAGCAATAATACGGAAGTTAGATATAAGTTATATCATACAATATAACTATAAGAACCTTGAATTTTGATGGATTCAGTATGTGCATTGCCACGTTTTTGTTTCTATTTGTTTAGGGTATGAAAAGTAAAAACAACTGTAAATATTTCATTTTAGGTATTTGTGGTTTCCTACACTACCTCCCATGATATAAAAGAGACAAATCTCTCTAGGTAGACAGTCAAGCACTAGAGAAGGAACCCCTTACAACATTTTTTTTCTATATGCATAATACAAATCCAAGACCACATACTCCTGGAATTTTAGTACCTTCCAATTAGAGAAACACAAGTTGGTCAATGAGTCTAAGATTTGATAATTATTGGCAACCCCTCATCCCTACTATTGTGTTATATATTTTGACTAGTTTGAACTAATGATCCACATGTGCTGAGTAAGCACAAAAAAAATGAAAGGTTGGCCTTGCTATATTCATAGAATTGATTAAAATAGACTGAAACATACCTCAATGGCAGAATCAGAAGCCTCAAATGAATCATAGCTGATGAAGCCAAAACCACGGGAATTTCCTGTCTCGGGATCTCTCATGATCTGCAGCAAAAATAAGTGTTGCATATCAGATCATATACAAATATGTATGTTCCCCAGGATTCTGACTATCATGTGGGTATTTTTAAAGAGCAAAAAGACTATAAACAGGTGGGTATTTTTAAATGCCACTGGCTTGATACTAGACATTTTTAAACAAAAACAAAATGGAAAATGCCAACAATGAGAAATAAGAAAACAGCAGTGCGTGAAAATTAGTAGCATAGCAACTCCTACTAGCTGGACATTATGGAATTAGATAAAAATAAAGATATTCAAAGAGCAAACCTTTGGATTAGTAACAATAACTCCAAATGCACTGAAAGTATCGTACAAGAGCTTCTCATCTACATCCTGCAGCAACATTAGGAGCACTCAAGTTTAGTCCTGAACTCAATGCATAAGGCATGAGTCTGTTTAACATGTGCATAATTAGGTGACTTACAGGATCAAGATTGCCAATGAAAAGGTTTGCACCAACATCCAAGCTCTTTTTATCTTGGGATGCCTGGAACCAAAACAATTGCAAATCAATCAATCAAGTAACATGGAAACTAAATATTTCTTTAATCAGGTGACATGACCCCACCTGAACAGTGTAAAACAAACTTTGTACAAACAAAATACAGCTAAGAAAGATTAATAAGTACTTAAAAAATAAGAGAAGTTCAACTATAAGAATGATATCCAGGAATGCATACAATAAGGGTTGGGAAAATAGAAGATCGATAACCAAATTTTACTTAAAATAGTACTTAGCACATGTCATTCTCCCATTCCTTAGGTGGAACAACTATACACAGTAAAAGAAAAAAGACAGGAAGAGAGTGCATTTCCAAGCTATAAGCCAAGAGTCGTGAGAAACGAGAATTAGCATCCCTCCAGGAGAGTTGGTCAAGGAAACTAATAGCGATCGTGAATCAATTAAGGATGGCTTCGTTCCATTAGTTATCTTAATTAATAATTTCGATCATACAAGCCATACATATTAAAATGCAAAAAAATAAAAAAAAATACAACTTCCATTCAAAAGAAAACTAAACACAAGAAAACAAACAGGAGAGTTGGTATAAGTATTCCTATACTAACATTCCCGTGCTTAAACACCACACACAAACAAATGGGAACCAAAGCGACAGTACGAGCTTCTCAAGCAAATACCTTATTCACACGGATCGGTTTCCCATAAAGCTTGATCATGTTAAGAACTTTGATGGCCTGCAATAGAAGAAAAGGGGTGGCCAACAGCCCAAAATTAGCAAAATGAGGTTACTCGGGTTTGGAGAAGCGAATTCCAAATGATACAATACTTACATAGTCAGCATCTTCTTCACTCCGGAATTCAACAAACCCATAACCCTGGTGTTGGTTGGTCACTCTGTCCTTCGGGACATAGACATTAACTTAAACATACGAAAGAAAAGTGAGTATGTTTAAACCTAAAACTAAGAAAACGAACAAATCAGATGGTGACGAAACAAAAACAATAAAACATACCCACTGGACCCGCTTGAACGAACAACTCCCACAATAATTCTTCGCTTATCTGAAGTACAGAGAGAAAAAGTATAAACCCTAGAAGAATGGTAATTGGTTAAGGGAGTGAGGAAAGTGCAGAAAGGGAAGGTTAGTTACCTGAGGGTCGAGATTGCCGACATAAGCAGTGGCATCTTGATTCCTCTCAGCGGCATGTTGGCCGAGCAAATTGGCTCCCACACCAGGTGCAATTCGAGTCGTCATGGAATCGAACAACCCTTACTTCTCTCTGGATGGATAACAGCTACGATAAGATGAATGAATAGGAAGAGTTCAAGTCAAGTAAATGAATGTCAATTTGTCAAACAGGTTAGATGCAAACAGTTGCAGTTACTGATACAGTCACAGTAAAC
>Ga0099823_1008689_pt1 | contig 10325 bp, 3 predicted proteins | sample CowpearedBW_FD_76831 | JGI IMG/M metagenome (GOLD analysis project Ga0099823, IMG submission 76831) | Root nodule microbial communities of legume samples collected from California, USA - Cow pea red BW | ecosystem: Host-associated > Plants > Roots > Nodule | place: USA: California | collected...
ATATAATAATAAATATATAATATAAAATAAATAAAAAAAAGAAAAAAAAATAAATAATTGTATAATATATATATATTTAATGTATTTATATATATATATATATATATATATATATATATGGTTTTATTTGTTTTGACCTAATCTCCATCAAATATTAGCCTTCATCTTTTTATGTGTCTTGCTCTCTTTCCTTGGAAACAAAGATTAAAAGTATATATAATGATTCATTATGGTCCATGAAGCTTAAATACTAAGACAAATCAAAGGTTAATAAAGACAATATATATGGTGAAAAGTTAATTAGAAATGTAATTAAGATATATGGGGATCTTGATTTGGCTTGTGTGATAATATTTGATGATGAAGCAAGAAAAGAAAGTAGTACTTAACACACACACACACAAGACAATAAATGGTACCACATTATTCTTTGCTCCTAAGTCTCGCAATATATACCCCGCATATGCATTCAAATCTATCTCAGGTTTAGAAGCCAAGCAAAAGTTCTACCTACCCTACCCTTTATATTGGAAAAACTCTTTAATTATTTCTTCCAAGTGCCAAAAAATCATGCAACAAAATTATTACAGCTATCATAGGCATCACAAGTGTCATAATATACGTAACTTCAACGCCTTCTACCACACTCAAACTCATTTTTAAACAAAGCCCGATATTGTATTTGATATATGCTAATTATTGCAAACAAAACTACAAGTGTAACAATATAGGGTTGAGTGAGGCTAAGTAATTTAATACGAATCAAAGTGCAAAAGAAACAACTACAACTTTAAAGCAACTTTACCGTAAACTTTTTAACAAGTAGAGAAAGAAAATTGCAAATCACCCACTTGTGAACTAAAGAAGCTCTTGACGACAAATTCAGAGTGTGTGATGATGAAGTTTGGGATGAAAGAATGCGATGCAACAATGCAGTAACTGTGCTCTCCGACAACTTTAAAACTTATATAAACAAGTAGTAAGCTATGGCAACATGGGATTCCACAAAAACAACGTATTTTGGAGCAGCATGAATGAAGCAAAGGTTTTTTGGGAGAACAACTGAGAAATAATCTTGATGAGGTTATACCTACCACAAGTGGAAGCAAAAACATAATGAAGCTAGCTAGCTCGAAAGAACGAAAGCGAAAAAAAATATAAGAACTACTCCAGTAGAGTTCTATATTGAGGGTTAGATCTTGATATATAGCAACCTAAAGAGAAGAAGAAGAAGAAGAAGAGTGGGAAGTGCGAAGAAGGTGATAACTCTTAGACTTTATTATTCATTACTATTATATATATACACATGGCAATGAGAAGTTAAGGTTGATCTTGGAGTCTTCTTGACTTTTAAGCAATTATGTTCTGAGACGACACACTCATGAACGATGGTGAAGGTGGAAGGAGATAAAGAAGCATAAAAATGGAGGCAGTGATTGAGTTGTGGATTCCAAGGGAGTAAAAGAAGTTGAAAGTGAGAGGTGTATTTTCTGAGTTTGCTTTGGAGAGAGAAAGCATGTGCATGCGTTTAAAAATTACAGTGTGTGAGATTTGTTTAGGAAGGAACAATAAAGCATCATTTTAGGAACATGTCCATGTGAATGCTATTATGTTCTTCCATCCACTACATACACAAATGTAGTTTTTTTATCTCTGTATTAATGGAAACCGTTGTATATTTTTTTTTTTCAGCAGACAAGAACAATACAGCATGTTGGAACTTAACTAAAAACATAATAATGACTCTGTTATAAAACGGGTTAAAGAGGGGATAATATACTTGCAAACAAGGAAAAGACTGAATATATATACATAGACACTTTGGTTTATATTTATTCAATTTATAAACACTTATAATATAAAATAAAAAAAGCCTTATTTGAAGTTTTTAACCAATTAAAAACAAATATACATCTTCTCCTGTCTCAAATATATATAAGAAAAAATTATGCTAATTAATATAATACATTTTACTAATATGATAAATACTACTAATTATTTTCTTAAGGTAATGGAAATTGATAGTATAAAAGGGCCCTTTAAAATACATTTCACTTAAAGAAAATGTATTTGACAGATTATTTTATTAAATGGGGTAAAATAGTTAAAATTTGCATATATTTCATATAATTATTATTATTGTCTAATTTAATTTCATGTAAAAAAATCTTAATATTTAAGTACTGTATTCTTACTAGAAAAAAAATACAAATGGAAATTATCCATATTTATACATGTAAACATTTTCTATTCATATAAAAAGTATATAATAATAATATGGTGGCAGTATTATCCTTAACAAAAAATTATGATATGTTAAATAAAAAGATTTGTAAAAATTATAACTATTAAATTATGGCAATGCTGGGCAAGAGTAGTTTATGAATTAACGGTTGGCTAATAAGTTGCAAGCTGATAATTTATAAATGATAGGAGGTTATTGGATTAGAATTATTTAATAAATTAGATAAAATATATAAAATAACATAAAAAAGTGTCACTACAAGAAAAATTTCCCCATAACAATCAATTTTAATGATAAAGGATGTATTAACCAATTTAGATACTAACTTATAAAATAGAAAAATCATTAGTTACTAAAACAGTTACTATTATGAATAAAAAATTATAATTATCAAAAGTTACTAAAGTTTTGACTATCAAAAGAATTAATTTATAAATTGGTCACTAAACATTAGTTATCAAAGTTTTGACTACCAAAAAAATTAGTTTTTAATTTAATATCTAATTAATTAGTAACCAATTTAGCAATTAATTATAATTTTTTTTATAATAATAGTGATTATTTTAGTGACCACTAATTTTTAATTTTATAAATTGATTATAAATTTGTCACTATGGTGACTAACAATTTTTTATCACTAAAATTGATTATTATTTAAGAGTTTTGTATTGTGTACTTATGTAAATTTTACTGTATAAATGAATTTTTGTGTTGTTTATATTGCATAATTTTAATTTTAGATTTAAAAATAATTATTATTTTTTTATTAAAAAATTTAATATTTCTATTTACTTCTTAAAATATGTACAGTATATTTTTATATGAAAAAAAATTATTTAAGTGAGTTGATAAATATTAATTGAATTTAAATTAGTATTACATTTATTTTTTCTAATATTTACATAGTATATCATATAAGATATTTATAACCTAAAACAATATGTTTTCTTGTTTTGTCTCTTATATATTTATTATTCAATTTTTTTACTTTTTTTATGTGAGATTTTCGAATGATACTTAAACTTCTACTAAATTTCTATTTCATCTTTAAAAAAATAAGAAATCTATAAGATATTTTTATACTAAAAAAGAATCCTAGAAAATGTGGTCATGGTTTGCCTTTTTCAAAAAGTATAAAAATTGTTTTCCGTGTAATTAATTCAACCTTTTTTCACATAGTTGCAATCACACGTTGGAGTAAGTTATCAAACAAATGGACATGATATTAGGGATAATTTGGATTTTTTTTATACTTTTTTAAAATATACGAATGATCATTGATTTTAAATTTTTAAAATATATTAAAAAAATTATTAAAGTAGTGTATTTTTGATGTTACATTATAAAAAAATTCAAGAGAAAAATCGAAGATATTAGTTCCTGTACTTTTGACTTTTCTCATCTAAATTCCCTTTTTTAATCTACGGTCCACTGCATGTCCAATTTCTCTATTAAGGTTTTTAGTGTTGTCTTCTACTAAACATTAAAAACACCATATTTTGATACTTTAAAAATCTTTAATATATTTTAAAATTTTAAAATTAATGATCATCGATATATTTTGAAAGCACAACAAAGAAATACCAACAAAAAAATCAGTAGAGAATCCAAATTCATTCAAATTATTTTTTTGCCCAGTTTCTCTACTGAATTTGTTGGTATTGTCTTTTACTGAGCATTAAAAATACATACTACATTGGTACTTTAAAAATCTTTTTAATATATTTTAAAATTTTAAAATTAATAAACATCAATATATTTTAAAGACACAACATAGAAACAAAAAAAAAATCTTTACAAAAGAATCTAAATTCGAAACTAACTCGCATCTTATTATAAAAGTCAGTGAACATAAGTAAGAAAGACAAATGAAAATGGAGAAGTATGGAAATGGACCAATACACAATAAACTTTGCTTACACTAATTAAGTTGTATTATACATGAATGGAAAAGTTACGAGTTGTATAATCACTTTTGGAAAGGAAAAGTACTTCCATATGCATAGCATTTCATTTCAAAATTGATACTCAAACAATGGACAACTTGCTAAAAAGTAGAATTGTCCTAAATAATGCATTGTGTCCTATATGTGTTTGGAGAATGTGCAGTGCAACCCATCTATTTTCGATTACAAAATATCACAAAGAAAATCAAATGACAATATCTGTTATTAACCAACCAACCAGGACTATTATTTTTGTATTCTAAAACTATGATATTGATTATGTTATATTATAAAATAATTATGTTAGGATCGTTGCAAAGTGAAATATTTGCATTTAGGTAAAAACCAAGAAGAGTTGAATTAATTTTTTAATTAAAATTATTCTTCTTTTGTCAACAATTTACACTTTATAAATTCAAGCTCCATAAAAATATTATAAAACTATTTAGATGAGATATTGATGTCATCTAATTGTAACAATTCATCAATCGTAATCTCATAGAAATGTTTTTCCTCTCACTCGTAGGTTGAACTAATAAATAAACAAATAAAAGATTTATTCAATATAACACCATGTATATATATTAAATGTGTTGAGTTGAGATAATTTAAGTTTTATTTTACAAATACAAAAATAAACTATTTACCAATACAACATACAAAATTATTACATACAATATCATTGTTACTCTGGTAAACTATTTTACATTATTGTCAAAGATACTAGTCAGAATTCACACTTTTCTGACTTTTACATTATAAATTATAAACTTATCAGGAAAACATTAGAATAAGACAATATTAATGTTACAAATTATTGCATAGTTTGCACACGATTTAGTAAGTAGCACAAGTACAATGTTGATACTTCACTTTTAATGTTGTGTAACACAACACAACCTCCATATTTTTTTTCCCTTTATTAAAGCCTATAATCAAAACATTTATTAATAGAGTTGAAAACTCCCATCTTGTATAATTAGTGGGTACGGAACATCAGTGGCAAATTGAGCAAAGTTATGAACTGCAGTATTCTCCACAATCTGGAAAACATAACCATACATTAGAATGATTTTTGGGACAAAGTATAATATTTGTACATGTTTTTTAAGGAAAACGTGTACTTAATAAATATAAATATAAGGTATTTAATTACCTTATCATGGAGATATTTATTTGCCGCTTTAAGTGTTCCCTCCTACAATTTTTAATAATATAAAAATATTAAAGAATTATGACGAGTAAAATATTTGGAAATATATAAAAATTGAACAATAAATTTATGCTAACCTTATCTTTCAATGCTTCAATTTCTTGTAACATGATGTTGGTCTGTTGTTCATCATATATGCGCATACCAATTAATCATCCATGTATAATAAATATAAAGAAAACTTAAATAAATATTTTGATTATATCAAAAATATTTTGCAGTACCTTCATTGAGCGAATATGATATATCCAAGTTTCCAGATTCTTCTCCAACACTTGTAGTTCATCGATTGTCGAGGTCTTGTTTCCACCTCCAAACAAATACCTAATAATTTTTAATAAGCAAACAAATATGAGTATTAGTGTGTCACCCTTTTCCAATTAAGACTAATATACATAAAGTTACGATGTATTTTTATTTATGTATATAAATAATATAAGGTTTAATTAGTAAGATGATATCCACTTTCGTTCAGATGTATCAGTTTGATACCCGTTTTTAAAAATGTGTTAATCTAGTCTCAACTTTTAAAAGATCAGTCTTAATCAGGTCCTTTTCAGACAAAATTACTAAAGTCGTTAACTTAATTCATGACTTTTACCACTAAATTTTAATATAAATATTAAACTTAATTTTGTAAGTCATTTTAAATATTAATTCTGTTAATGGTGTTAATAATTTTTTGCTGAAAATGACCTAACTGGGACATATTTTCAAAAATTGAAATTTAATTGACACCTTTTTAAAAGCAGGTACCAAACTGAAACATCAAAATGAAAGTGAGTATCATCCGACTAATTAAACCGTAACATAATAAAATAAAATAATATAATATTCAATGTTGTGTACCTGATACTCTTTTGCAGTGTTTGGATTTCTTGTTTTAGCAAGTTAGATTCCTCCTTTGCATCCTAGTCAACAATTATGCCATGAACTGAGTATGACTTTCAATTAAAATATATAATGGTAAAAAAGAAAAACTATAAATTGTTTATGATTAATAATGGCATTACAAAATAGATACACAATTAATTTAAAGTTGCACGTTCATACAATATATACATTAATTTCAATGTTCTTACTTCTTGGGTTGTATTTATTCTACTATAATCTCTATCTTTTACATTTCAATCGAACTAATTTAAAATAAAAATGGATCAGGGTAGATGTATGTGTACAGAAATTTTATTATTTAAATAAAATATAAGATACTTAACATATATCTACTTAGCATAAATGAGATGTTAAGTCTAATATAAGCTTATTTTAAATAAGTTGTTTAAATTATCTCATATATTAAATTAAAATGAAAACGAGTATGAAAATCCGAACAAGTAATGGGTAGAGTATGGACCTGTCTTTATATCCAATTTAAAAAATTAGATGTTACATATGTTTTGTATTTAATCAATGTAAATATTTTATGTCAAAATTGAGACATGGTAATAAATACACCTAGAGATGAATTTGTTTGTGATCACTAATCATTGTCTCATTTAGTTATTTGAATACTTAACTTATTTAAGTATAAACTTTTCATTTTTATCTTTTATTAATAATGTCAAAAATTGGTGTTAAAAAATATTTTTCTTTACATATATACATAAATGATGTTTACACAATTTTTATAATTAAATAATTCATTTTTAAAGTATCATCCAATTAAAAAAAATATTTATATGTTTGCTTCAAAATTAAGTATTATTTTTTTTATTATATTTCTATTTATTAAATAATCTATAACTATAAATAAAAAGAAGATTTATTCATAATTTTAATTTTAACTTTTACAATATAATTATTTATTAAATTTTTTAAAATTAATTATTACTTTACATGTTTTTATAAAATTATTTATCTTCTTTCTTTTTTTATTCGTTAAAAATTATTTTTTTATATTTTCTCTATTTATTTTTAATAAATATAATTTTATTTTATATATTAATTTAATAACATTATGATATCTTTATTTACTAATATAATATAATAACATAACATATATTTAAAAAATATGTACATATAATCATGATAGCATTAGAGTATATATTTTTTGTCAGTTTGATCTTTCAATAACTTTTTTTTGTAAATTCGAATAATTATGTATAATAAAAGGTTATTTTTTAATTTTATCATTTTAATAATTACTTTTTGGATTTCAAATAATTATTCACAACAATTTGTTTTATAACTATTCTTTTGTAAAAAAATACTTGATAACTTGTTAATATTTGTTATTTCAATAATTAAAAGTTATTTTATAGTTTAATAAAAAAAATTAAGAAAAAAAAACAATAAAAAGACATGTGTGTAACACACGGTTTATTAATTTTTTTTAATCATCTTATACATGTTATTTTTACACACATATAAACGCTAAACCTTAAAAAGAGACTGAAAAATCTTAATTCATATTATCAAAAGACGAATCTCTCAATTTTTAACCTACCAAATTTTAACAGATTGACCCCATGTTGCGGATTCTTTACCAACCCTACATATTTTTTGTAAAATAAAAAAAGGTAATAAATATTATAAAAGGTAAAAAAGCATTTTTTATGTCAAGAAAAATGTTTCCCTCTAACCAATTTCACCTGTTTTTGTGTGTCAGTGAAATCTCAGTCAAAATAATTATAGTAAATTACAGTGATGCTTAATTTTTTTGAAAATGTATAATAATCACTCTTACGAAAATACAAATATAATATAGCTTTTTAAAAATTAACAAGCTTACAAAGTGCATAAATAGGGTTAATGTAGTATTTTAAAGTGATTAAAAGGATTTTTACAAATATAAAAAGAAGTGTCAAACCCAATATAAGAAAACAGAGGAGGACTCTAACTTAAACTTACTCAATAATTAAAAAACAATAATTGTGAATTGGCATCTGTTTAGTGTTATAGTTACTTATTTATAAGCCAGAATTAAATTAAGAGCAATGTAGTGTATATGACACTTATACCCCTCTACCCTAATTTCTTATCGACCAAATACTTGAAGAATCTAATCTAACCCTGCATGCGACAAAATTAAGTGGACAGGGAACAAAACATTACGTGATTCCTTTGCATATTATAATGACGAGCACATTAAGTTCTTTTGCTGTTTCTCTTACTGTCTTTGCAACTGATGCAGACAAAGCAGAAAGAGAGAGAGAGAGAAATATGTCACACGTACCAGAGGAAGTGGTTCGGGTGCTGCTTCAGGTTGAGCCCCTCTCGTGAACTTCATGTACCTCTCAATCATGCCTTGCATGGTTCTTCCATATTTTCATGCACACGATGAAACAGAGACCATAATAATCGTTAGATATAACGTTTATCACTAGGTCAAAAATTATAATCATTTGTTAGGTGTAACTTTTTTACTTAAAATATGACTCCGATCACTTAACTTTTGTGATTATAGAAGAATTGATGTCACAAAGATACAGCGATGAAAGTTTTATTTGGAAGAAAGAGAAAGAAAAATACCCTTTGGTGGCTAGTTCATAGAGCTTTCCATGGGCGGAGAAAATGAAAAGACCAATTTCAGCATCGCACAGCACAGAGAGCTCCTTAGCCTTCTTAAGAAGCCCCGCTCGGCGTTTGCAGAAGGTGACTTGTCTGTGCACCGGGTTCTCAATTCTCTTAAGCTGAACCTTTCCACGAGCCATCTTATGTTGTTCTTTCCGGTGATGTTTTTTTCTTTCTGTCAGTAGAATTTGGTTGTGTTTTGTGCGCTTCTATGCACACAACCTCCCACTAGTTTGAACTAGCTTCGAGGTTGCTGCAGCAGGTACGTAGTACCCTGTCTCAGAGTTTCTCTCCTAATTTTGCTTCAATTTCTGGGATTCAACATCTTATATATCAAACCACCACATATTATAACATTTCGCCCTCCACGTACCTATGGAATCACCACTCCTTACACTTTTATAATAATATGTTAATGACAAGTAATTTATTCTAAGCAAATGTCACCGCCACCTTTACACCACACTAACTTTTTGTTTAGTCTCTAATATCCATCACTTAGAAGTGTATGGATTCCAATTAATTTCATCATAAATCAAATCAAAGCATGTGATACTAAAGCTGCTTGTGCCCATAGAATATGGTTCATTTTACTAAAATATTTACGCACAAGCTTTATTCCTCATTTCCTGTGCGCAGAACTCTCTCTATATAGATTATACATATCCTGCACATTATGTTATAAATGCTACTCTGTTCTGCACCATGCCATTACAAACTGCTTTTTCCTTGTTTCAACAATGCATTAAATCAACACTAATGTCTTTCCTTGTGGGTCCTATTCTGTGCTAACTCTGACCTGAAAAGTTACAACTTTTTTCATTTGCCATCATCCAAAACTCTTATTTCTCACTCTCACCACAACATTCAACATCCAATTGGTCTGAGATAACAAGTGGGGTACTGAGATTTCTCATATTCTCCCCTCTCAAGTTTCACCAAGCTTGGTAAGAACAGAAAATGTTTGAGATTTGTTATACTACAAGAGTTAGAAACTGAACTCCTGATTCCAAAGCTGCAAACATTGAAGAAATGGGGGTTGGAATAAAACCGGGAATCGAGTAAAGTGGAAGAAAGTTAATCATAAAATGGTGTTGAGCTAAAGTATTATTAAATCATATCAAATCCAGAAACAAATCCCCTGATAGGCTGATATATGTTCTCATGATCATGTCTGTTATGGTGCATTCTGCACTGTACTACAGAACGAGGAATCATATCATATGAATATCAATTTGTAGTCAAAATCCGAACTTTCTTGCATTGGGTCCAATCATTCGAGTTAATTTATAATTTGGGATCGATGGCTTAAATTAAAATTGATCAAAGGAATACTTCTCAAGAAAGCTGAGTGCTAATGAAACTGAACCTTTTTTTTTCTAAATTCTTGCTCATGGCCATTGCCCAT
>Ga0099823_1008692_pt1 | contig 10324 bp, 5 predicted proteins | sample CowpearedBW_FD_76831 | JGI IMG/M metagenome (GOLD analysis project Ga0099823, IMG submission 76831) | Root nodule microbial communities of legume samples collected from California, USA - Cow pea red BW | ecosystem: Host-associated > Plants > Roots > Nodule | place: USA: California | collected...
GACATCATTAAAAATTGGACATAAAAGTTTAAAGTAACTTATTATACTTTGTCATTATTTCTTTGGACAAACTTTAGGGATAAATTTTTTATTCAATTTTAGAAAAATGTACCTTAAAGAGGGTATAAGATATTTTTTTTTCTTGGAATCTCCATCTTCCATGTGCAAATGTGACCCTTTTTGCAGGTTCCATTTGGTTGGGGAAGTTGTACCACAACTCTTTCTACTTTTTTTCTTTTTACCTTTTCTTTTACCATTGAATCTTTAGATGCTAAAGTAAATATTATCATTATTACTTTTATTCTTATCGATATTACTTCTTTTCAAAAAGTTTTTTCATCATTTTTAATCATACTTCAATCTTATTATTCACCACTGTTGCTTTAGATAATGCAAAATTTCGTTGATCTTACATAACAAATAATAATTTGCTACTGACATATCTGAAAACAATGTTCCCTTATTAAATTTATTGTTACTTTTGATCATTTTTCATTTGATTTTATATTATCTTTGCATATATCTTGGGTCTGTTGATGAGTCACTCCACTAAACTATGTCCGTATATATTACTTAATTTTTAATTTTATTATTTCAAATATATTTTATCTTTTAACTACGTAATTTTTCAATGAAAACAAAATTATTTAATGAACTTAACAACAGCTTTTCGAAATCACCCTTATAGGTGTCACAGATGTTAGTTTACTATTTTAGGTCACATTATATGATATTACTGTCAAAATTTTATATTTATTTTTGGCTTCAATGATAATTTAATTTTTGCATTTAGGTTTACTGTTCATTTTCGTCTCTATATCTTTTATTTACTGAATTGAGCCTTTGTTAAATAAAGTCAAAGCCTCTTCATTTAAATTAATATTAATTAACTCTTTAGAAAAGAAAACAAACCTAAATGCTAGTAAAAATCCGAGAACTGAAAACCAACGTGTTAGGAATACTTTATAGTTTTATGATTTTGATAACTATATGTAAGAGATCATAATATTTAATGAATTAAATATTTAATTAAAATATATTAACTGTTCCAATGAATTTATAATTTGAATTTCGTTTTGAATCAATATCTATAATGAGGAGGTTTCATTTTTAACTTGTACGGTGCGTACTTCAACATAAAAGGTAAACAAAATAATTTATTTCTGCACACTTTGAAACATATGATTCATATATACATAAATATTTAAATGATATTATTTAACTTGGTATGAATTAACTAATAATAAAAAAGACAACTTTATTTGGTTTTGAACGTGCCAAGAGAAAGTAGGAACCTAAAAAGTTGGCTACCACTCCATGTTTTCCCACGTCATGAGGAAGGACAATAAGTAAAGTAAATCCTTTTTTTTTATTTCACGGACTATAAACTATTAGAATTTACCTAGGTTAAGTTATCGTTTTTTCTTAGGAAAAAAAAAACCGTGTGAATGAAATTTAAAATAAAAAATATATAAATAATGCAATAAAATCTGTAGTCAAAATGGTTATGTCAGCTGAATATGAGTGGTGAAGAAATGAAGAGATGGTGTTTCAATCATTCCTTCTGTTACTTACTTCATAACAAACGGCGCAACACATGATAAGGAATTAAACATTTCGTTTCAATACTCTTTATTCAGACTTTTCACATGCAAGACCTACACGTTAAAAAGAAAGAATAATCAGGTTAAGAGTGGAAGAATGATATATTGATATGTTTTACGAAAAATGATGGTATATTTTCGTGTGTATTATTGATTCTTTCAAAGAAATAAACATTGATATATTAATCAATGACCTACACTAAATCACATCAGAGAGTAAAGAATAAGAGTTGTTGAGAATTTAAGTGTGAGTCTAAGTCCCATATTAAGTAAAAATAAGAAAATTGAGTATCATATAAGAATCAAAACCCATAAACTCATTACCTTAAGGTTTTAGGTTAAGAGTGGTGTCAATTTTTTATTTGTGAGTTGAGCTCATGCTCATTGGTGTTGTATCTCCCATCCTATCTAATTTTCAGACATTAAAATAGTCTTGATGTTATATCTTTTCAGAAATCCTCTCTCGAAAGACCCAACGATGTATAAATATAAATCGGTGATATATTGAATCGAAATGTTTGGTGTTTACGGAGTGAGTGTTGGTGGAAATGTATGGTTATAGAAGGCAAGAATGGAAGAGAGGAAGAAGATGGTTTGGGTGTTTGGTTGTATGTTAAAGAAAGGGTTAGGAAGATGAAAAAGGCGAAACGAAAAAGAGAGCCAAAATTGTTACAACTCAGAGGATAATGGTGGGAATAGGAGCTTTCTTTTTCTGATAACTAATCATGTTCAAAAGCTGCCTCATGTGAGTTACAACCTAAACAAATTAAAAGTATGAGTGAATCATTAGTTAGGGACCATTTCAATTTATTCTATCCACCTAACTTTACCCACTCTCACGTGCTTCCATAACACCTTTTTCCTCTTACATGGGCCATACGCCTCTTTTCGCTACCTCCCCTGGCCCGTTTGTAGGTCCATCAATATTCCTCAATTATTATCTTCCCTTCCTTTCATTCTTATATTGGGCTTTTCGCCTCTTTCACCCTTTCTGTGGGCTGCTTTTTGTTCACCAGGCCCATTCTCAAACATATATGAGGTGCAGGGAGGAACAAGCCTACTTTAGTTATGGGACTAAATATATTTTCTCTCTCTTTTATTTAAGACACACTAAATGATCTCCTATCTCCAAGTTTTTTCTCTTAGGGATGTCGAATTCTCGTTCCTTTGTTTTGTTTTACGGATGTTGACATCTGATATTTTTTTTGTCTGTTATGGATGTCCACTAGTTTTTTCTTCTACCGATGATGTTTTACTTTGAAGTTGATATTCATTATGTTTGCGATAATGTTCAACAAAACTCATACAAATAATTCATATCTCTACAAATTTTAAAGTTTCATATCTCTTAATTGAACTGTCTCAAACATTTCCTTTCAAAAAATTAAACTAAACTTATGGATTTTGTTAATCCAACCATAAGTTTAAGAGAGATGTTACGTAGTGTGTTCTATGTGTTAGAAGTGGAGTTTAAGTCTAACTCAATTTTAAAAACTGACTTATAAGGTAAGGTTTGCACTTCACTTATATACTATAAAATCACTTTATCTTTAATTGATATGAAACTTCCAATAACGTGTGTGCTTGTGTTCTTCTCACGTAGTATTTTCATTCTAATTATAGGTCAACATCAATTCATAGTCTACTTAGACTTTGATATTGAAAAGTTTGAACACCTGCGAACACATGAGATATTTAAATTTCATCTTATAATTATTTAGCAAAATTAGGTAGGTAACAAACAAATATAAAACAAAACAAATATTGTTATCCAAAGTATAATCCAATTACACACTATAATATACAATAACATATAACCAATAAAAAACTAATTTATGTTATTTCAAATATTATCTCTAAAAATAAATATTGTCATTAAAGCCCAAAAATTTCAAGAATAATCTCATACACTTCCTGTATGATGTTTTCTTAACATTTATTGAGTTTTGACTGATAGATATAATAAAAGAGTCAATACATAATTAAAAAAGATTTGAATTCAATTAATGAGTGTTAATTCATATAATAAATATAATGACATCTCCAAGTTAAAATTCAAGATTATGAATTTTTGAGATTTTTTTTTATATTATTCATTTTTACTCGACTCTTAATTTCATGCTTTAAATTTTCACAATATTAATATACATAATTTTATATCCGGAATTAATATTTGACCTATGATGTTTTCTTAACATTGATTGAGCTTTTAAATATGATGCACGAATACGATACGTTACGACACGTATCCAATACGTCGATACATTTATTTTGGAAATAATAGGATACCATACGTGATACATACCCGATATATGAATATTGAAAAGTTTATAATAATTCTTAAAAATATAATAAATATATGATTGTAATTGTGTGAATTCAAATTAAAACAACGTGTAATAAATTTGTCAACATAAAAAAATAAAAATTACTATCATTGTAAAAATACCACTATAAGAAAACTTTCAAACAATGACCAATTTTAGTAACAATAAATATGTTAGAGACTAATTTTTTAATGAGAGACCAATTATTTTAGTAGTCAAAATATTGGTAGCTAATGTTAGTGACCAATTTAGAAATCAATTCATAATAAAAATTATTTTAATTATCAATTTAGACACCAATTATAATTTTTTTTGAACTATTTTAGTTGCAAATAATTTTTAGTTTTTAAATTGGTACTTAAATCGGTCATTATATAATGACTTATTTTTTTTGTCACTAAATTTGTCATTATTCAAAGATTTTATTGTATTGTACTATGACTTTATAGATTAGATACTTCATTGATACATATCAATAAAGTATCATAAAATATCGAACACAAACACATGACGGACACGAATACGTAACCTAAATTGAAATATAGGTACATCATATATTTTTACTCATAGATATAATAAAAAATAGTCAATACATAATTAAAAAGATTTGAAATTAATGAGTGTTAATTCATTTAATAAATATAATGACATCTCCAAGTTAAAATTCAAGATTATGAATTTTTGAGTTTTTTTTTTATATTATTCATTTTTACTCGACTCTTAATTTCATGTTTTAAATTTTCACAATATTAATATACATAATTCTATATGCGGAATTAATATTTGACCTGCAACTAATTTTGAGTTGAAAATTTACGTAATAGGGTTAGCCAATATAATTTATACCAAAATTTATTATTCAAAATAAAAAGCATTAAAGGTTTATTTGATTTAAAAATAAGTTAACAAATTCTCCCCAAAATGAATAATTATGTTATGTTCTTATCTGCTGCCACTCTATTATGGACATCTCTTAATTTCTATTTAATATTACAATTCTCTTCCTATATGGGAGTGGAGTTGGTGGGAAGATGCATTGTTTACACACATCTTTTCACTTAAAATAAAAAATTAATTTTATTCTTGCAGAAAAATGAATGATAATATTATTTATAGGTAAAAAATAATTATACTTTGAACAAAATTATGATTGTGTTAATACATAAAAGAAAATGAAGAAAACGCAAACTCGTTTGGGTGGTGCCACGTACCAATGGGACCCACATGAAAATCTTCTCATGCTACGTGTACGTCAACCTGTTTGATGAAAACGGTAACCTTTTCAAACATACGTCATCGTTTTGTTCCATAGTTTTTTAACACTGCTGTTTCTCTGTTTTGTTTATTCGTAGTTTTTGTCTTTTGTTTGACGGAAAGGGTAAGAAAGACTAAGTCAAACATTTTTCATTCTCAATCACATTCACAGTAAGATCCTAACCGTTGGTTATTTTGTCGTACCACAATTTATTCATTGTCTTCTGCTAACAAGTGTTTTGGTTTGGTCCAATATTCTGTAAGAGAGAGAAATCAGAGTATAAATAAACAAAACAAACTGCTATGTGCTCATTGCTCACACACTAATTAACAACTCTCTCTGTTTTCGGTTATCACAAAGCACATTTTAACATCACTCACTTTCTCTCTTTATTTGCTTCCATTTATTCTCTGTTCTCACTCTCAGATTCTTCAACCATGTTCGTGAAGAAACTCGTGGAGAAAGCATCCATAAAGAAGGTAACTCAATTTCTATCACTCTACTTCATGCAGTCATCACTTTTTCTTTTCGTCTTAGTTTTCTTCTTCTTTTCCTCTGTCTCCGATTAGTTTCTCTGTTGAAATCTCGGGACAGTTGTTTGAACAAAATTATCAGAAACAGAGATTTGTTCAAACGAGGAACCAACCAACAACGATTTTGGTTTTTCTTAAATGATTGAAATTCACCATCGGTGTATTTTACTTCAGAATTGATTAAAATGAGTGTCCTCAATGTGTGCTCTGTTTCTTTGTAATGAAATTGTTTTTGGTTTTGTGGTATTGTTTGTGTGTATCTTTTCATTGATACAATGCAAGTATAGATAGTTTAAGATACTGTCCCATTTACCAACCCAAGGAAAAATGTTAATTTTAATACACATGTTAAAATTTTGCAAAAAAAAGAAGAAAAACTGTACACCAATAGTATAAAATAGTTTTACTAGATGACCCAATCACGAAATATTATGTGCAAGTTTATTGACTTTTACAGGAAATAATTTTAAAATTATATTAATAATGATTTGTATTAGACTTTCAAGTGCCCCCATAAAATGCAAGAAATAAGCCGGACATACTCACAAAAACAAAATAATAATTAGAGATAAGAATTTTCAATGCACAGGACAAATTTTTGCACACAATGTTCACTATTTTATTTTTCAAATTCTCTTTATAAATGTAAAAGCTCACTTTTTTTTTAATGATCAAATTATAAAAAGTGGGTTTTGGACTGGTGAAAGGAATGTAAAAAAGTATATTCCTAATCATAAATCTATTGTAAATGATAAATGGCTTTATAATTGGTTGCTTTTAACGAGAAAGGTGTTTGTGTGGAGCAATAATAGGCCGTTATGTTCGTTTAGATTAGACAGCAAGAATCCAAAGCCCGAGGGTAGAGGGAACCTCAGAATTCAGAAGTCAGAACAATTGTGGCAGTGAAACACTATGCATGCAGTGCAAGTTTTTGCATGACCTAATTTAATGCTTCATCTTTTTATACCAAACAATTTCATTTTGAATTTGAAACACATCCAAGAGCCAAAGACAAACACAATTTTCATTTTTTCTTGCGTGTTCATCATAATCTCCACAAATCCCGCAGCAAATTCACGTAAAACTTAACATTTGCGCTTTTAATTTAATATTAAATGATAATATTTTGTCGTATAACGAACCTGTATCAACAAAGTCACGAAACAAGAAAAATCTGTGAACTTCATGTACGAGGAAGAGTATGACATGCATGCAACAAGAAAACTGAAACTCCCAGTTGTAAATTTGCGTCGCAGGGTGTTGGAAATTCAGTGGATGGGTTAAAAGCTAGTGATGTAGAACCACGTTTGGTGTTTCATCAAGGGATTCCATCTGGTGGTACCAAGTTTGCCTATGACAACATTAAGAAGATTCTTGCTCTTTCCACCAAGTATGTTCATCCTTTCTCAGTTTTGTGATGTACGCTGTTTTTTCTGACATTTAATTAGCAGAGAAATATGTTACAACTGAAGTACTTTGCTGAATTTCTGCTTGAAACTGATTTTTTTTAAGGGATGGTCGGATTAAACTATTTGGAAAAGATAATGCCCAAGTCCTACTTGAATCTAGAGAGCCAGTGCCTAGTAAATTTTTACAGGTTATATTTCCTTTTTTTTTTTCTTAACCAATTTTTCGGTCTTGCCGTGAAAGACTTTATTTTTCTATGACATTTACACTACTAATGTATTAATATTTGTATGCAGTTCATTCAGAACCGAGGCATCCTTATAAATGTCTCTTTCAATAATCATATTGAGGTAAGTGTATTTGAACTTTCAAGTCACCTCTGCATTTCATTACAAAGCAGATTTCGACTATTAAGATTCACCGTGTCAATATTTCATTCAAATATGTTCAGAAAATATATTGCAATAAAGATATTTCCCATGTAGGTTTGGGACATAGACAAGAAACTGCTCGTTGACGTGTTCATTGTTAAAGAAGAAATCACCTGTTTTTCGGTTCTTCAACACAGCCTCTTCATGTAAGTTTTTCAGTGTCCTTGGAAATAAGCTGTCGATAAATTAAATTTTGTAGAAGCACCAGAAGTTATGAGCATGTGTGTGCATTGGCAGGTTCATTGGATTTTCTAATGGTAATATTGCAGTTTTAAGTCTTGATCAAGAACCATGGCATGTGGTAAGGATGAAATACTCCATACCCCTTTCAGCTTCCTATGGTGAGATTTGGTGTAATTTTTGGTCTTTGTCCTTGTTCGATTGGAAAAACAAGTAAATAAATGATGAGTACCTTCTTCGACATAGCTTCTTGTCATTTTCTTTTTCAGGAAATTCAACAGAAGAATCTGATGATACTGTTGTCACGCATGTACTGCCTCAACCAGCAGCCGAGAGTCAGAGGTGATTAGCAGAAAACAAACCTTCTTTTAGGACATTTATATATAACTAATTTGGTGCTAGCTTCACTTATCAATTTTTTTTTTTTTCAGGTTAAATATGTTTTTAGTCCCTAACTTTGATCTGGAATTTGTCTATATCTCAAACATTAATATAGTTTGATCTCCAAACTTTAAAGTAAATAAATATGGTCTTTCTAATCCGATCACATTATGTCTTCTATTGTGTCAAACAATGTTTCAAGCTAACATTTGAGCTATGTATCCTGTTTGACTTTTTTCAGTTCAAATGTCAGTCTAGAATATCATTTATCACAAAAAAATATCTTTATCGGGTTAAGATGATTATATTCATTCATTTTTAAAGTTTAGAAACTAAAATGTATTAATGTTTGAGGCAAATTCCAATTTTGGGTCCAAGTTTAAGAATTACAAATATATTTAACCCAAATTTTTTATCTAAAAACTTTCCAACTTTTGTCCTCTTGTGTGTTCAACGCAGAGTTCTCATAATCTTTAGAAATGGCCAAATAATATTGTGGGATATTCGAGAAAGCAGGTCCATTTTTAGAACCGGAGGAAGAATGTTACAAGCACGGTATAATGAAACAAAGAAAGTGTCTTGTGCATGTTGGGTATGTCCTTTCGGAAGTAAGGTGGTTGTAGGGTACAACAATGGAGAGCTCTTCATTTGGAGCATTCCTACTCTAAACACAGGAAATAATTTAACAGCTGATTATAGCAGTCAAAATACTCCAATGTTCAAGTTTAACTTAGGATATAAATCAGACAAAACTTCAATAAGATCAGTAAAATGGATTTATGCAGAAGGAAGAGCCAGTCGATTATACGTTATGGGAGGTTCTGATCATGCCCCTTCAAACTTGTTGCAGGTATTTGAATACTTTGCCTACATTATTGCAAGATATTTGTTGACTTCAGAAATCCCAAATTATTGTTCATCTGTTACAAGTTACAACAATTTTGAGATTTTGGATGGTTTACTTTGCATTTGATTTGGTGATTTAAATAACTACCAGCAATCTGCATTAAATGAAACAGGTAGTGTTGTTGAATGAGCATACAGAATCTCGCACAATTAAGATGGGGCTTCATTTGTCAGAAGGTTCTGTTGACATGGAGATCATATCAACCTCAAGCAAGCAGAGACAAAATTATTTCATTTTGCTTGGGAAATCAGGAAACGTATATCTGTATGATGATAATTTGATTGAAAAATATCTGTTGCAGAGTCAGTCTAAGTCCACTCCTTCACTGCCAAAGGAAGTGCTTGTGAAGTTACCACTGTCAGATTCAAGCATCACTGCAGCAAAATTCATCTCCAACAATCCCAATTTGTTTAGTTCTGAAGACGAGGTAATGGGATAATGAAACTGTTCTGTTACTGTTACTGTTACTATACCAAATATATTTTAATTATTTTTACAATATAATTATTCTATATAATTCTATTGATTTTACATTTTTTTTTGGTCACATAGTATTACAGCCAGCTGGTGAAGAATTATCCACCACTTATTCCCATTGAAACAAATCTCAAAGATGGGATTAACTTCAGTGCTGCCAATTTCACTGGATTTTCGAACTTAAGAAACTTGTACATAACTGGACACAGCAATGGAGCCATAACTTTTTGGGATGCGTCATGTCCCTTTTTTACCCCAATTTTGCAATTAAAGCAACAGGTACTAATTTTATCCAAAGCAATTAGCTTGTGTCCAAATGTTAGCTTTATTACATTTGAGTGGTAAAAAAGAATTGCGCAAAAATTAACATTATATTCTAATTTGTTTTTGGTAAAAAATCCTATAAAATGGACATTTTTTCCCTTTAATGAATAAGATAGCATCAGTAAGAGTTTATGTTTTACATTCAGAAAGGAGACAGTTTTCATAATTATTGTTTTATCTGTTTCCTTCATCTTAATGCAGGCTGAAAATGATGTTTCTTTAAGTGTTGTACCCTTGACAGAATTATATTTTGATAGCAACTCTCCACTCCTCGTTTCTGGTGACCAAAGTGGGATGGTGAGTTTCATTCAATTTTGAATTTTGTGAAAGTGGTATTTTTTCCCTTTTCGATTCTAGTCACCCATACTTATTTTATTGTAAGTATGACATGATGATCTGCAGGTTCGTATCTACAGATTCAAACCTGAACCATATGCATCCAACAGCTTCATGTCTCTTACTGGTATTCTATAGAATGTTACTTAGTTTTCTACGAAA
>Ga0099823_1008696_pt1 | contig 10321 bp, 7 predicted proteins | sample CowpearedBW_FD_76831 | JGI IMG/M metagenome (GOLD analysis project Ga0099823, IMG submission 76831) | Root nodule microbial communities of legume samples collected from California, USA - Cow pea red BW | ecosystem: Host-associated > Plants > Roots > Nodule | place: USA: California | collected...
CAGGGATTGTCTAGCTGTTATGCATCTTTACTAGACACTGCATCTTATAATATGTACATAATGATATATAGGTGGGAATTTTATAATCCTCTTTTTCCTTTCTTTATTAATCTTTCTTCTGCTCTATTCCTCTTAACTTTATTTTCTAATTCCACTTGTTGTGGCTCTACATGCCTCCAAATCTATGTGTTATTAATTATTCTTCATTCCTCCTACCAAATGCTGCATAAACATGAACAGAAACAAATAAACAAATAGCAGAATCCCAATTCTGCCCCTTGCAGCTGTGTAAATGTTATTGAAGGCAAATGGGGGACCCCCAAGATGCCAACTTTATTCAACTAAGTCGGTGTTGAAGAGGCATGTGAAGACAATATTTGCAAACCTTTCTCTATGTCTCAATAAAGGAGATTTGAGATGTGATTCTTGCTGATGGGTTTGTATGTATGTATGCATGCATCTTCGTGTCATGTTTCCCAACTGTTACAAATATCTATCTATGCCATGCTAATGCAAGTGGTTCTGTGTGTATATTGGGCTATGATTCACATGGTGTAGCAGAAGTGGAAAGTGGGTAAGGACCATATGGATCTTTAAGGGCTATTCATGTTCTTAAAATCTTACAAAGGTGTCATCTTTTACCCCTTAAATAATTGAGGGTCAAACTTTTTCTCTCATAATTTCATGATGTTTGGTACAGGTGGCAAGGGTACAAGGGTAGGTTTAGGTCAGTTACATTTTCAACGTAACTTCAAAAAAAAAGCTTATATATCTCTCTACTCTGTAAGTAAATCCTATGTTTTTCTGCTTCATTGTGTTTGTAAGTTTAGGATTCTTGTTTTTTCTCAAATTTTCAGCTCTGATTTGTTGATCTATTGAAGAAAAAGAGTTACATTCTGTTTTGGTAGTTTGAGTTACTTTTTCTACATGTTAGGGTCTTGTATTTTTTTTTCTCCTATATGAAAAGTAGAATAAAAATATTTGATTCTTTGCTTATTTTCTTATATTATCTCTTTAATGCACTTTTAAAATATATTAATAAATATTAAACCTAATGTTTTAAAATATATCAAAACTTTGTTAATATTTTAATATTAATATATTTTGAAGATTTAAAAGAATAACAACACTAAAAAATTATCAGAAAATCATTTTCCAATTTTGATCACAGCATTGAATAGAGGTTTTACTTTAGTGTGACAGGACAGCCTCTCTGTAACAACACAACTGACAAAATAAAAAGTTTGGCAGATATCAAGTTTATATATATATATATATATGGGTACACATGATTTGTAACTTCATAATTGGATATTGTTGTGTTTAAGGTCAATAAAAAGTGACATCATTTGGCATTTCCAAGTGAAAGAATGTGGAATCGAGACAATTATTGATGAGAGGAACAATGAGTTCCGTATTGATTATGGGCCTTGTGGCTTTCTGAAATAAGGTATGGGCTTTCCCTTAAAAGCTACAGGATTGGAGGAACCTTATGCAATCCCTTTTATATTATTTTAAAATTGAAAAGAATTATGTTTATTTTATAATTGTTGTAAAAATATAACTGAGAAAGATCGGTATTAATGTTGTTTTAAAATTTGGAAATACAACATATGGAAAGAAGAGAACAGACAGGTAAAGAAAATATGATGAGGGTGAAAATGAATGGTGGTTTTTGATAATATAAATACTAAAGGGCCCAAACAGATAGGCCTAGTGGATTTTTAATCTGGACCACTTAAACATTATTAGGGTATTCATTGTAGGAAGCTACTGTTTAGATTTTTTTTTTTCATCTTTTTATATTCCAACAATTAGTTTTTAGAATGTATACAAGAATTTCGGAAAGTAATTTGTGAAAAATAAGAGAAGTGTGAAAGGGTAAAATAAAAGAGAGGATTGAAATGCATTTATACTTGACTTTATGGTGTCATGTCATCATCACTTTCACTTCCCTTTATGGTTTGGTTATCAAGTAATGGGTTTCGAATTTGTTTGAAAAATGAGATTTCTAGGCATGATTTCATTCAACATACATCCTCATTCTCTAATACATGTGAGATAATTTGATTCAATTGGTGGAAAACAAGTTAAAAGTGTTTCAGAATTTTCAACAATGTTTTTGAAGGAGGGATTTCAATAATTCTAAGAAATTAAAATATTTTATAATTAATTTTTTTAAAATAATTTATTTAGATGAAATAATTGAAATATCTTACATTTTAATATTTTATTTAAATTAATTAATTGAATTTTTTTCGTAAGATAAAATTTTATTTTAAAAATATTTATTTTAATATATAGAATTTTAAAATTAATTTAAAAAAATACTGATTAACTTAAAATATTTAAATAATATTTAATAATTTAACTTTAAAAATATTAGTCAAATTTACATTTTTGAAATTAATTAATATTGAATAACTAAAAAGAATATAAGTAATAATATATTTTTATATTAATATTATTGATTGCATAAAAGAAATATAATAATATTAGTTACTGATCACTTCATTTACCACCAACAAAATCATTAATTATAAAAGTTACAAGTTTAATATATAACATAACCTACAATTATAACGTAATAATGTAAATTGATATAAAATTATATCACTTCATTTGTAAAAGATTTTTTCAATCATAATTCAAAGTTAAGATGTCAAACATTTTACTATTAAAAAGGAAAATTAAATAATTTGTTCAAACAACTGTTTTCTTATTTAATGTGTGTTTTATAATTTTTCATCATCCAACTTGCAAGTCTTTCAACATCCTATTTCAATTCCCTTTAAAAACATTTGTTTGACTTACAAAAGTTCAACAAAATTGATCAATCATAGTGTTCAACTAATACAAATATGTAGAAGATTTAACCAAATACCATGAAAGTAATCAAACACAAGAAAACATACATTACTTACCATGATTTAAGTTGTAGAGACATTAATCAAAACGTAATCTTCTTTCTAATGAATTGGAAGGACTTTTACGATAACTAATTTTTTTGACATAAACTAACTATTTAACAACTTTAGCCCATCGTTCCTTACTAAGATTTAGCATTTAACACACCTTATCTAGCATTTCTTTGATTTCATTTTTATCAGCCTTTTCACCATATACATGTGTTAGTTGCATAAAAGACTCAACCACATCTTTTATTGAAGCAACCATTAACTCTTTTTCCTTAACTTTTTGAGATTGTGTAGTAGTAGAACTTGAAAATTGTGTTTTATTTTTTAAGTTAGAGTTTGGTTCCTCCAAATCTATAGTAGCATTGAAATCCTCCAAACCCACAAAAGCTACTTCATTTACCTCTCTACTCATGACCTCATCAACATCCATAGTAGTTTATGCTCCATGATCGATTACTCTATCTTTAGCACATAATTCTACTATATCATCCTAATTTGGAATTGCTTTGAATAAAAAATATCTATCCTCCTTATGCGACTTGAAAAAGAAAAAGAAGTAAATAATAACACAACTATAATTTTATTTTGAATAATGATAATATAAAAGAGTACTTACATTTCCATACATTTTCATCGCTAACTATAATCATGTGTTTGGTTCCATCCCAATCAAATCCACTTTGACAAAGGATGTCACTAACAACTTTGTACCATGACCTCCAAAGTTTGATTCAATTTTTAACATTCTCCCAAGTAGAGCTGTCAAAATGGGCCACTCGATCCGGCCCGACCCGACCCACCACGAGTTGGCCACTTAGTGAACCAACCCAACCCGACTCACTTATAAGTGAGCCGAAAAACTTTGAACCCGCTTCAACCCACCACGGGTTTGTGGGTTAAACAGGTTGACTCACTAGCTCACTTAATTAAAAAAAAATATTTTTTTTCTCAACTCATAAATTATAATTCGGATTAAAATTTAAATAAACTTCAATACAATCTAAGTACAATCCAAAATGATGTTAAACTCCAAAACAAACTAAAATTAAAAAAAAAAAACAAATTACTATCTAAGATCAAAGCATTCTATCACTTATCCAACTAATATTAGAGTCTTGAATGGATAAATTCACAACATTTTCATCTCTTGAAGCATCTTCTTTATGCCCATCTATTTGGAGTTGAAGCTAGGTTTCTATTTGCCAACCCACTAATGTGTTTGGTTAAAAAAGCAGTCCAACATTGCAAAGCCCAACATAATGTTTGTGACCATACGGGTTGGTGGACCAACCTGGCTCACCACGGGTTCAACTCGGGTGAGTCGAGTTCTTGGTGGGTAGAATCAAAAATTGACCAGTACTGACATTTGTAAAAAAATTTCAACCAAACCCGGCCCAAACCCGTGGTAGGCCGGGTTAGCCCACGAGTTCTGACCCACTTTGACAACTCTACTTCCAAGTGATCTAAACTTTGAAGTTATTGGATAACACTACAGTTGTAGAATATATGCAACCCTTTTCCAAGCTCGATTGCTTTTTATTGCCCTAGTTTCTTTGATCTCTTAATACTTCAGCTAACACACGTCCTATCTCTAGATTCTATGAAAAATAACTTCTTGTTTCCTCATTGCTTCTTTTTGTCATGTTTTTTTTTACCCTTCATGTTTTCTCAACATACACATACTACAAAAATAATTGTTTTTAGTGGAGGTTATATTTGACGTTTCTAAGGGTTTTAACCCCCTACTAAGGGCTTTACCCGCGGTTTATAATTCCCTTGGAAGAACTAGTGTCGGTAACACATTATCGGGGGGTTTTAATGTAACACCCCAATTTTGGGATGTCACGGAAAGTTAGAAAATTATCGCGTTTAGCGAAAAAGAATTATCATTGAAAATATTATAATAAAAAAAATTTCATTTGATTTAAATTACATAGTTCAAAACGACACTTTGTCAAAAAAATTCAAATAACAATTGCGAACAAAAAAAAATTACATAGTTTTTAGTATCTGATTTAAAACAACTAAATGTTGTTAAAATTCCACTTAATCTTCTCTTATGCACCATCCATTTTCTCATATGTGAAACCCATTGTAAGTTCTATATCTAAGTCCACCAATCTTAGGACCATCATTAGAGAAACAACAACTTTGAGGTAGGGGAGACATTCTTCCAAAACTGACTTTTTAATACCATATTTTAAACTTTTTTCCCCTCCTATGAAGTTTTGAACTTGATTTTTTTCCACTATTTAGAGTCATTGTTTAAATTCTTCTTGTTAAAATAAAGTATTGTTTGGGTAGCAACCACATTTGGTTAAGACTAAAAGGTTAATAAAGAAAGTGTTGTAATAGATTACATGATTGCTCACTAGAAAAAGAGTAACCTCTTATGATAGATACAAGATAAACACATTTTTATGACGTGCATGAACATAAACAATGTTCTTTTTAACACATACAAGGCTACAAATTGCTTAAAAGAATAAAAGTTTGTGCACAGTTTGTTGTAAGGGTTTCTTCAATATTCCTTCTTTACATGAATTTTCTTTATATGGAACTTGAGAATAAAAGATTTGTTGTAAAATCTTTATAGTCATTATGCTCTTACTTCTTCTAGCATTTGATCATGCTTATAACTCGAACACATTAAATGTTATTGACATAACATTAAATATATGTGACTTCTTTGACAACAACCATGGAACTCAACCTAGGTAAGTAGCTTCCTTCCACCTTTTGAGCAAAACAAAGAGGTTGATACAACTAGTTGACTCTTGAAATACTAATATCCTACTTTTTGTAGAAAATCTATTTGCATGAATTAACTTTTGGTATATTTTCAAGAGATCTTGATGTTGACAAAATCTTACAACATTATCTTCATACATTTCTTGAAAATATAAAATAAACACTTATAAATTTGCATGTACTATAACATGCTTAAGGCTTGAGTTTGTAAGACAAAATATACTCATTGATTGAGAAAACCATTATTGGACAAATTATACTATTTTGGGTTTATTTAAGCAAAAACTTATTAGACCAAAATCAAATGAACATTGATTGTGTATGTTAGACAAAACAAACAATACTATATCTTGTTCAGCCACACAACCTATGTATAACATATATGATACTCATAAAAATATGGTTCATAATTATTTGTTTAAATATAAAATTTAAATCATGAACTTGAAATGTATCCCGATTAATAAAAATATGGGTGCCAATTTGTGACGAAACATGTTATCTAGATTATCATTTCCCATGTAATATAAGTAAAGCTAACTAAACGAAAAAATGGACAAAATTTTTGTTATTACATTCAATTAAACTAAAAATTAAAATTGATTTAATTTAGACGGTTTGGGTTGATTGGATTGAAATTAAATGGTTAAATTTGAAACTTAAATAAAATAAATGAAGATTTAAGATTTTCTTTCGCAACTAAGGTGAGATATTTGGGCGAAACTTGAAGTGTCATAGCAGGATAGAAACAAAATGAACATAATTCACTTATAAGTGTAAAAAACTGTTCGACTCAAAAACTAAAATGGTTTAAAAAATACGATTATATATATATATATATATATATATATAAAGAAAGAAAATATAGAAAATCAAACCCAATGTTTATTATTTCTATTATTTATTTTATATGTTATTAAGTGCAAGATAATAATTAATATTATATTAATATAATTTATTTCGATCTAATATTTTAGATATATATTATTAAATTGATTATATATATATTTGACTAAAATTATACTAATTAATTGGAATATTAGTTTATTGAATTATTTTGTCTTCTTGTTAAAAGTCATAGGCTAGTTTATTTTGCTTTCGGCCATACATATTTTTTTAAATGTTTTAATTTTATGAAACATCTTCACTTTTTAACTCGATTGTTAGTAACCTAAACCTGAGTTTGAACCAAAAAAATTTGAACAATATATGTTTTTGAATTGCAAACACACGTCATATCATAGTAATCTCATTTTTTTTCATCCACAGAGCATTCTTTTTACTAAGACAAACTTTAACCAAATCACATATACTTATGAATTTGTTTCGATGTGTTCATGCTACCATCAGACAACATAAAAACAGATATGTGACCTTTAATAAAGACGGATTCTTAAGCCTGCTACAGAAAAAGGATACCTTGATTGAGATGCAGAGAAGACGAAGCTTTCTGCATAATATTAACCATGCACTATGTAACAATATTAATGAGAACACTGTTATATTATTTTCATTACACAGGAAAATGCAAGATATATGGAGAAGAAGAGCAACACGATAAGACTTTTTTCTTTTATGGACTATTTGATCCGGTTAAGGAGTAGACTTTAAATTTAATTCAACCTTATGATAAGAATTACATCCACTTATATATTATAATTTTTTTTTGTCTCTATTAGACATTTTGTCTTATCTCTACTCGACGGAGATATGGATGCAGGATCCAGTATTGGAGTTGCATAGTGATGGGGTATGAACAAGACTAAGATATCATGAATTCAGTTGATGATCGAGTTAGTGTCCTTCACCAGGGCTGGGATTAGAAACCACTTCTTCATTGGAAAAATGATGAAGTACCTTTGTTGCAGCACTCTTAACATAACTAGTGGCCTTAGTTGAAGGAGGGGTACCCTTGAAAGAGAGAAGTTGTGGTGTGTGAATTTTGAGAATGTTTCGCGCATCTAAGAGTGGTGAATGAGATAGCAAAAGTAGAAGAGTGATGAGTATAAGAGGGTTGAAGCGAGCCATTTGGAGCACTGATATGATATGATATGTAAGGAAATGTTTATACCAAAGTGTTTGTGACTTTGTGGCTTTGTGTTTTGTTGTTGAAAGAATGGCATGTGCATGCTATTTATATGGTTTGGATCTTCCTACTATCATCTTTTGTGCATGCCAGAAGGGAAAGACACGAAAACAACTTTGACAATTGTAGTCATGTGTGTGTGGTTTCATTCAACTTTGTTTTTGTTAAATTATCCTTTGACATATCACATCAATAAGTTGATTTTTAAGAGAAATATATTTATTAAAAAGATGAAAGTTTGTACTTGTACAGGAAATAAAAGATGAATATAAACTATGTGGAACTTCACCCAAAATTTATTCAAAGGAATGTTTCTATATTTCCTTAACCTGAAAAGCAACATGATGAGAGGAAAAAAGCTTGATGTGACACTAATTAATTCTTATTTTGTGGTTTAAATATTTGAAAAGGAGAATGAGTGAGACGTGAGGGGTACGCCAGGAGTTGAGAATGACATGAGTGTGGAACATTTTGTTGATTTCTAAAATATACAAAAATAATGTGTGGAAATAATGTATTGCAAAAAAAAAAATGGATTGAATTTATTTATTTATTCATTTGGAAAATGGGTGGATCAGCTTATTGTTTGGTTTGTTCAAATCGCACAATCCGTTTAAAGTTAATTAAGTCCAGAAATATAATTTCGATTTTTTAAAAATATAAAATGATAATGTAAAGCATTTGTTTTCTCTTTTTTATTCTAAATTTAAGCATGTCATAATTAAGAAAAAAAAAATTATTGTCAAAAATAAGATATAATTGATTTGATTTTTATGCTTTATCCTTAGTACCTAATATTGTTTGATTATAATACTATACTATTTCTAATGGTATTCAATGCATTATTCAATTAATACGGATTTAACTACTCAACCTTATATTAATATTTTTTATTGTCCTAATGACTTCAAAAATTTATACAATATAGTCAAAGAAAAGTACATTTTAGTACTTTATATACGACATATTATGAGTTAAAATTGATTGAAGACTAAAGTGTCTTAAAACTTGTTCATTAGATGAATAGTGAGATCCATAAATTATTAACATTTTCGACAAATTTAAGGTTTAATGTGATATATTAATTTCTGTATGACTAAATAAATAAATAGTAGTTAAATGATAGTAAATATTAATGGGACACGTGATAATGGTAGAAAAGAATGATAAACGTTGTAAAGTTTCCTTGTAGAAGAATGATATTGAGACATCCATTTTTGTTGCTTGTTTGCTCCAAACACATTGGTGAGTTGCTTGTGAAGTTCAAATATCTTCTTCTCCACAAGGCATTGTGATTTTGATCCAAAATAAATAAGAGTGCACTCTTTCACACTTCATTGGCTAAAACCTCATATTATGGCAGCCACTTTGACATTCCATTGTGCTCTTATTCTCAAGCACCCATCAATAACATTAATTCCGTGCATGAATTATGTGTGTCAACGTTTTTTGACTCGAAACAATGGATATGGCTAAATTAGTAGTTCCACCATATATAAATACTGTGCAAACTGGTAGAAATTATTGTCACCCTTTTACTATAAATGTTCTTCTGCTTCATTCTCGTCAAATGCTCAATAATAAGTTCACAAGACTAGGTTTACCAAACATTTTCAAGATTTTGGACAATGTTTATCTACTTCCAAAGCTTCTGTAACCATACATAATTGTATTAGGCTTAATTATTAATTTGTTCTCTATATTTCAGTTTTTAAAAAAGAAAATCAATTGAGTCTTTGTTTTTGTAAAAAAGACCTAATGTGTAACCATTTCCATTAAATTTGCATTAACGATGTTTGGAAGTGTCATGTGTTAAAATCTAGATTTGTTACATGTTAAAATTTGGATTATCTTCTATTTGAAAGTGTCACATGTTAAAATAAATGGAGTTTCAAGATAGAAGATGATTCAGATTTTGATACATTATAAGATCTAGATTTTGACACGTGACACTTTTAAATAATATTAACTCCAACTTAATAGAAAGAGTCACATTGAATCTTTTTACAAATATAAAGGTTCAAATGAGTTGAAAACAAATATATAACGAAACAAATCAAAAACCTAAATGTAGATACCAAATTACTAATTAAGTCTTATCTTAATTTATAAGTATTAGGATTTTAAGTGTGAGTTTGACCCCACATTAAGTGTAAATTAGTCTGAAGAACAATATATAACAAAGAAAATTCACATCAATATTGTTTTAAAGTTTTAGATCGGAGATAATATCTTAACTCTTTTATATATAAATAATGTTTGTATAGTTCATTAATGTCTAATTTATCAAATATTTTTCTCAAATGAAAAACCTAAGATTGTGAGTATGTATTCTTACAAGGTAGGGGTCAGAACACATTAAAAATGGGGAAGTGGCTAAAGTCAGCGACAGTTGTGAAGTGGGAATGAAACATTATTGGTGAGTTGTGTGATGAAATTCCTTGTTGAATGATTGTGAAGGAGAAGACGAGAAAAAAAAAAAAAGTTAAGACTCTTGTAAAATGATGCATTTTGGAAGTTGTGGAAGTTTAATTGAATATGAAAAAAGTGAATAAAGAAAAAAAAA
>Ga0099823_1008698_pt1 | contig 10320 bp, 5 predicted proteins | sample CowpearedBW_FD_76831 | JGI IMG/M metagenome (GOLD analysis project Ga0099823, IMG submission 76831) | Root nodule microbial communities of legume samples collected from California, USA - Cow pea red BW | ecosystem: Host-associated > Plants > Roots > Nodule | place: USA: California | collected...
AACTATTATTATAATAAATATTTATAAGAAAAGTTCCATGACTTTAATAACTCGATCTTCTCAAATGAAGTTCATAATCTGATTTATCCTTCTTGAATTAAAGAGATGTTTCTATATAAACAGATAAACAAGTCAACATAAAGCAATAACTTAGTTTCATCAAATGATAAGAGTACTCACGGCATCCATAGGGGGAAAAAATTAACAAAGCGAGTCCAAAAGGGTTGCAGTACATATTTGGCCACATAGGAATGATCTACTCCACTATATTTATATTTGTGCAGAGCTGCAACACCGTGAGACCCAATATAACCCATTTTCTCTCCGATATCCAAGTCCAAAATAAGCTTCAAGGATATACTAAGCCTTAGCACAACCTGCTAAACTTTGAAAAATAACAATTAGACCAAATAAATATAGGAATCTGCAAGATGCCCATTTGAAAATTGACAAAAGATTGAATTTGAAGATAAAAAAGTCAACTTGAACAAATTTGAAAGGAAATCCAAAATGAAAAATGATTAACTGACAAGAAAAGGCCAGAATTATAAAACTATTTTACACTGAAATAATAGATGTCTAAATGAAAAAAAGAATTGATCTAAGTAGGCCGAAAAAACAATCCCGTTAAATAAAATTATGAAAATGGGAAAAAATACATACAAAATTCCATCGAAGAAGAAAAATAAAAGCTACAAATTAAACAGTACTTAGCAGCCATATTTGAAACAAAGCACTTAAACTATAACAAGTAATCATGTGAGAAAACCATGTTTCGTATTATTTATTCAGGCAAGCACATAAGGCATTCCTTAAGGACACTTAGCAGTAACCAGCTTACAATTATGTAAAGTGAACATTATAACAGTTGTTTTGACCATGAAGGTAATGCTTCATTAGGTAATGTATTTTGAAAAATGAACACAAATATGGTTAAATATTTTTCTGTTAAATGTTTGTCTTCATTTCCTAGTCCATTCATTATCTGATACACAGCATGTACATTTTAACACTTCTTACTCTCTCTGGTTACATTGTGTTTGGATGAGAGATTTCAAAAATTCCAAGAAATTGAAATACATAACATTTGAAACACTTGTAATTAAATTCTCTTTATTTTCTAAATATTTTGTTCGGATAGAGTAATTAGAATAGCTTATATTTCAATTTTATTAGTTTGATAAAGTAATTGAATTTATCTTTTAAGATAGAATTTCAAATCAACCGCGTTGTACATCAAAGCAATCAATATCTAAAAATCATAAAGACAACTTGTAAAATATAAATTACTGAATTGAAGGTTTCTGGCAGGCTTTATTAACACAGTACGCAAACAAATCAGAGCAAGCGTCCTTGTCTTTAAAAAAAGGAATGGACACAAAAATATGGAGCTGAAAGCTGAAAGAATACATTGCAAAGACAAATTAACACAAAAATCAGCTCACTAGTAGGAATAAACATAATTGGACTCTTTCAGCTCAAAATTCTCTTTTCTTTCAAAACCATAAATTTATTAACTTCAAAGAAAAAAAATATCCACCGAAAGAAATACACCCAATAACAAATTTGCATGATGTAAACAAACCACCCAACTTTCTCAAAAACAAAAAATCAAAGTAAAATGTTCATAGTTACAGCTCAAACTCGTAAGTAAACTCGTTAACCCGTACGAGTTTACGTTTTTACTCATAACTTTCGAGTTAACTCGTAGGCAAACTCGCCTGTAGTGTAAACTCGGTAGAGTCGGGAGTGAACTCGCTTAAACTCGCGAGTTTGGTACCGAGTTGGCGAGTTCGAAGGAGAAATTTTTTATGTTTGGGGTGAGAAACTGAAGAAAACTCACCTAATGTAGGATTTCACCGTGCGATCACCGTCTACTTGCTCCGTCGTTCGGTCGTCGCTCGCCACGCCGCCGCTCCTCGCTGCTCGATTGTGTCTCAGTTGTTGTGCTCAGCTTTTAGGAGAAAAAAAAGTGTCCCACTGTGTAGGAAGAAGAGAATTTTACAGCCTGGAAGGTAAAAGAATATATATATTATATTATTTATAAATTATTCTTTTAATTGAATTTTACGATTAGGAATCAGTGGTTTTAATTTCAGAATTTAAGTAGGAATTAAGAATTATTTTTAATTATTTAATATGGGTTTTAATTTTGTAGTTGAAAATTGAAATTAGGGATCAATTTAAAGTATGTTTAGAAATAGATCAAATAACTAAGAGTAATTCAACTATATTTTTATCTATTCTAATTAATTATTATATTGTAATATTGGATTTTTAATTTTCTTTATAAAAAGTAAGTTCTTACGACATTTATTCCTAACTTTTTATTTTTAATTTAGGCATGAGAGACTTTTTTTCAACTTTTAAGGAATCAAATATAAAAGTGGAAATATTTATTGGTTTGTGAGAAAGTTATTAAAGCATATTTCGGTATTTTTTTTTATTTTCGAAAAGTTACATCCTCGTTTCACGATTCTAATTTTTTTATTTTATTTTTATGCTATAGTTTAGGAAAGTTATATTCTAATGTAATTTCGTGAAGGTACATTTTAATACTATTGTTACTTTTTTTTTTACTTTTAATTGTTTAAAATCTAAAAAATTTATGAAAATATTAAAAGTCAATCAAATAATTTCCACTTAAAAGGGAATTATACTAAAACTTTACTAATATCTCCAAAGAATTTATTTTAAAAATACCTTCATGAGAAACTAAGAAAAAAACAAGATAAAGTGCATTAAGAATTATTTCTTTTAAAATTGAAAAGAAAATACTACGAATTTCAATAATAGGTAGAGTTAGTTTGCATGGTGTCTACAAATTTCAATAATAAGTAGAGTTGGTAAACGTAAAAAATATTCAATGTAATTATTAAATAAAAAAATTATATCTATTTATTTTTAAAATATAAAGGTTAAAATAAATCAAAATTTCAAAGAATAATAAATTTTAATTTTACGTCGAAATTGAAGAACTATAAAAACTTATTTAACCCTTAGTATAATGAAAAATTGTATCTGATTAACATACATTGTTTTCTTTGATTTTTGAAGGCTGCTTTGAACTGGGGACTATCAAAGGACTAAAGAGTGATTCTGAAAAACTTCGATCAAGAAAAAATGAAGGAAAATATGGTATAATTTGGTTTGAGATTGGATGAGAAAGATATGTTGGAGATTGAGAAATTAGAGGAAATGAAGATTATTAGGGGAAGACAAGGTTAATCATTTACTCCACAGGGGAAGAACAGAATTGAAGTAAACACTGTTTCAACCGAAAGGTTTCTCTTGTCTTCATTTCTTGATCCTAATATGATGATTTAAGAATGATCATAACAAAAGAAAAGAAAAAAAACACGTATTTTGTACAACTAAACTTATTTTTACAAATAAATTAAAGGGTTAAATATGATTTTGATTTCTAAACTTTTAACAAAATTTAAAATTAGTTAATTTTCAAAACTTTAGACCAATTTAATCTCTCATATTTAATAAATAGATAAATTTAGTCCTTTTAACAAAATGTTGTTAAGTTTATTTGAAATGTGTTTAAAATATCAAAGAAACTCCAAAAAATTTGAATAAAAAGCCTAAATACACGTATTTCCAATATTGAAAGACTAAATTAATTTAAAGTTTTGAAAAAAGACTATTTAAAAAAAAACATATTTAACCCTAAATTAAATTTACTGCATCTAAAAGGATAAAGGAAACAAGCGACCTAATAAAATGAAATAAAGATAAATGTCAGTAAGAAACATTCTCTAACAGTTTGACAGTAATAAGCACACTTTTTCTCACAACGCAAAAGGAACCATGAAATTCATCATCACAACACATGATCGTACAATTAATTTGGTAGCAAATGTTGATAATGCAATAATTACGTCGAATTATGCGCTCCCCATGCCACGATCTCGAAAAATCAGACATCGCAAAGTAAGACCGTAATGGCGATACTAGCTTCAAAATGTTCTTCCCTGATTCTCTTTTCATTTCAAAGTTCTTCTCCACAGCATCCAATTTACAACAAGCAGTTGAATCTACAAAGCATCTTTCAGTAATTAATAAATGGGAAGACAATTCTCCAATACACTTGAATTTCAGAAAAGCTCTCTATATACTCATACTAGTACTTTAAAAAAATAATACGTTCAGAGTACTTAATAATTTTTTGATGAAAAAGTCAACAGCAATTAATATTGAAAAAACTTGCCTACCAAAAAAATCCAAACCATTTTCAAATTGCACAAATACTTTGGAGAAAAATAAAACAAAAAGTTAAATTTAATAGCCGTTAACTTCATACCTGTCAAAATTGGAAGCAATTATTATACAGGGATTATGCTGCAGCTACTTGTGCTGGACCGTTTTCATTGATACCTAGCTCGATGCACTGAAAGAAATTTTAAGTCATTTCAGAAGAAAAGGAATACAGGACTAATCTTATGATGGCAACAAAAAGCTTTAAGAAACATGTAAAAAATATCAAACCTGTAATTGGGTAACTCCAATTTGTGATAGATATTACTAAGAAAAAAATGCAATGCATTTTCAGTAGGGAAGAGTAATTAAAGTCACTAGCTTTTTAGTCCGTACATGCTACCATCATCAGACAAGACTGTATACAGGTTCTTTTACACCAAAATATGTTCATGAGACAAATGTAAAGGGATTTAAGGCATAAAGTTGATTCAGGAGTCATATGATCCTCTTTCTCCGTACTCCTTTTCTCTTTTCTAATAAACTTCCTTCGTCAATCATAAACCAATATTGAGTATTATTGACTAAAGTATAGATATACTGTAACATAAACCAAAATCCGAATGTCGCATCTAATATTTTTGTTACCTGAAGAAGGTAACCATGCAACCAATCCAATGTTTGAGGAAATGTTGTTGTCGATACGTTGACCACAGTCAATCCCTGTAACATCAAATGGCAAGATTCTAAGAAAATAATCACAGATGTACAGATGTAAATTAAAGTTGTGGGGCTTTAGGTAATCCTACAAATAGTGAATAAAATTTTGTATCTTCAGTTTCCCGTTCATTAGTTAATACTTAATAAAAGGAAACATTGGGAAAAAAACTACAGAGCGAGTAAATATAGAACAATTTGAATTGGAAAAATGCTCAGCAATTGTCATGGTTATCATCAAATAAAACAACAGTCAACATACTGGAAAGAAGGATTTTCCACTAACATTTCCAGTAATGAATAATATCACAGTATACTTTTGGACATACCTGTGATGTGAACGAGCACAGATAATCTTGCATGGTTTTCATGTTGGCCATAAGTTTTTCATTATCCTGTAAATGAACAACAAAATTCAGATTATTCTCAATCTACAAGAATCTACATGATATAGAAAGAAATCTTGGATCATAAGCTGTTACTCAATGCCCTCAAATTTTATGCTTCTGTTGATAGCTCAGAATCCTTCTGTAAATAACCTAACACTTCTTGTTCATTTATTTATTTCCAGTCATTCTTCTCTTGATAATCACACTGAAAGCTAGGATTCTTTCTTCAATTAATTGTTATAGATGCCTTTCTTAACAAAGTTTTCTACATGTGAGAGGTTCTTTAACTCCTCTATATGACATGGTTGTTAGAAGTGGTTTGTCCACAATCACTGTAAAGGCCTTTGTTGACTTGTTTTACAAGATCATTTCTTTGGCTTCATTACGCTTATATAATTTTCTATACACCTTTCATTTAAACAAAATAAATTCCCTTGAAACTCAAAACACAGGAGCTATATAGTATCCAAAAGTAAAATACCAAGACCAGGGAATGGGGTTTTAAGTGTAGAAGTTAACATACCAGATTTGGGCATTTGTCATAAAATGTTCGGGTGGAGATCCATTCCTCAAGTAATGCCTGAAAAAAGGTAACACAAATATCTTCGAGTGATATGACGTTTTAAAGTATAGATGGAATTTTATAAAGAGTTGTGCACTTGACCTAAGTAGTTTGCAAAAAATTCTACATACCCTTCTACTATTGGCACAAAACCAAACGCAACATTCACGACAACATTTTGGATCGCATTTATCGGTCTTTTTTGTGCCAATATTACAGTTGCAGTAAATCCATGCATCAACCCTAAAATATTATTACTACTACTACTACTATTATTATTATGGTCATCATCATTATTTTTGTTATTGCTATTATTTTCATTTATTATGTTTATGTCCCCATGCACTATATGAACATCCTAGATATACACAATGGACCTGACTGTAATCTTGGTTGGATAACCAAATAAATCCCAAAGTCCATGCAACAAGATAAAATAAAAAATCGCTTGGTGTATAATTGCTACTTGCATAAAAGTAATGGAAAAATGGACAAAACCTTATGATCAAATTCAGCCATCTTCAACACAATAGGCACAATTATCGGTTTGGGGCCTGACTTCTTACTAATGGTAGTTTTGTCAGTCTCCAGATCCCTAAGAGAAGCAACTGCGTGAAAAAAAAATGTTCATCATCCATATTGTGCCTTGACTCCTAGAAAGAAACTAATAATCAGCACTATGGGAAATAAGAAACTAACCTTTTTGCCCAGGTATACTTACAGAAAGGCCCATGGATGTTAGAGCATTTGATACTGCTTCAACCTGATCAGCAGATACTCCTTCATTAGAGCTCAAAATCTTGGAGTCACCTTTAGTCTCATCACTGCTACCCACATGTATATCTTTTATTTGTATGGTAGCATTTTCATCCAAAGTCACAACGGCTGGATTTATCTCTTTGTTTTCTGAATGTACACCAGAAGGTGATTTATTCTCATCGTCCACTAAATAAATGCTAGGATCCAAATGCATTCCCTGTCATAGTGAAAATATAAATAAACAACTTGAACACACACCCAGAGAAATAGTTTAACCAAATAAAAAAACAGAAAAGGAATATCAAATTATTAAAAAATTAATTAATTGGACATTTATGTGAGACCAAAGTTACAACTGAAATTATCATTTATCTTTACAATATTTGGTTTCCTCTTGGTATCTTCAAATTGTGATTTTTATTTTTGTTGATAAAAGCCAAAATAGTATTGAAGGTCTTACAAAGTGACTTAGACCTGACTCAACAAATGCGACTCTAAGGTGACATTTGCCCCCTCTCACATACTATATTCTGACATTATATCTAGTAAATATGAAACTCACGTCCAACACCATTGGTGACTGACCATTTTAATGATCTAGAATAGGTTCAATACCATCTTGTAAAGTCGGCTAGGCCTAACTTAATCATGTAAACTTGGTTTGTAAGGTAAGGATTTCTGGAATTGATCATCAACAGATACGTCATTACCTACTCATGGTTAGTGGTTAGTATTATTGGAAGTACACTATTCAAATATGGATTGACCAATCTAAAAAGATTGAAAGGATGTTAAACAGGGATGTACATGGAACCTGCCACTAAACACGTGTCCATACATACCTCAATTATAATTGGTTTCCCATCCTTCATTGCCTTCTTCAGATCACCGGCCAAACCTAGAAACCAAACGCCAACTTAATGCATGAAAATGATCAAGTATAAAATATTCATATCATTAGTTGAAAACCATATTCAATTTATATCAACCAATATATCAAGCTAAACACAACTAAGAAGACCTTTGCGAACAACCCTGCATTCTCTGCAAAATTCAGTTATTAACTCCTCTGGCGAACCAAATTCTCTAGCCCATACAGGAATTGATGCCAGTGGTGCACTGTAAAAAAAATATTCAGATTTTATATATGAGTATTAATTACTTCAGTTAGAAAACTGTCATGCAAAGAAATGAAAATATTGTCATGTAAGATTTGTCAATTTCTGTTGTGTACGACTTGGTTAGTTGGTCCTTGATCTATATAAAATCAAAGGGAGAATGGTGAAACACAGCATAGAACATTTATACCTAAAGAATCAACATGTAATTGATTGTATATATCAAGAGACATGGGTTTTGTTGAGCAATAATAAAATTATGTTGTGTGTATCCAAGAGCTTGATTACAAAAACAAATAATTTTAGGCCAAAAGTAGCCTTAGTATCATCCCTTACAAAAATACTTGAATAAATAACAGTTCAGACAAACAGAACTTTCTATCAAAGCAAAAATATTAGTCTAGGTAAAAATAAAGAAGTTCCAGACATACTCTGTTGATGTGCGCAACAGTTCGTAAACCATATCTGTCTATCAAAGTCAACAAGAAAAACGTCAAAATTAATTGCATATAATCTTAAATAAGCACAACAAAATATAGGGACAACTCCCATTAGGTGCCAGTTAACCAGGAAAAAAGAATCTGGTTAGCTAGATACACAGAATTGGAGATACGTTGTTTAACTTGCACCAAACTGAAAGCCCTCATTTTGATATTAAACAAAGATACATTTATATTGGAGACATTCAAAGCCTACCTGTAATACATTTGGTAAATTTAGCCTCTGTGCAAGCTGAGTGGCCATAGTAGACTTCCCAACACAAGCAGTTCCACAGACAAGGATTACTAATGGAACTCTTTGGTGGTGAAATCTGGATAAATGGGAAAAGCAGGAAATTGGAAAAGACAACTCAATATTACTATAAAATATAACCCCATAAAGTAGTTTCTTTTTCTATCTCCAGTAAACATGAATATTTTTTTCCAATTCCTTATTACAGCTAGAAAGACAAGAAATAAGCTCATGCACATAGACAAAAATCATGTACATAAAAATTTGTACAAACAGATGCTAATTTGATAATATTCATCTATGATGCAGGGATACGATACGTGTATCGAGACTCAACAGAGTTTACCTAGTATAAAAAATAATATTAAAAATATATTAATGATATATATGCATAACATATTACTCTTAACACAAAAATAATTCAATATTTTGACATCATAGTTAAAAAAAGTAGCAAATCTCAAAAATAAAGCGTGATAGTTCATTAGTGCTAGACAAAATTAAACTACATAGATAACTTAATCATATAAAATGCATAAAAACATTATTTCTTCTGGTGAAAACAATTAAAAGAAAGAGTTAATTTCTTCAAATAATGAGTCTAATAAAATATTGTCATTGTTGGGTAAAAGTCGGGCAAAAACTACATTTTTTTTTTTCAAACTCATTGACTCACTTCTTGACTTGAGAGTTTACACAATTGTACCATATGTTTAGTCAAATTTACTCAGAAAGAGTTTGATGCAACTCATTCTTCCTAGCTCAAAAAGTAAACTCATAAGGGCTAAGAGTTAACTTGAGAGTTTGACAACCTTTCATGTATACACATTATACATATTACATATACAGAGATGAAATGTCTATGCAAAAATATATACACTCAGATGGAATTGATATACAAGCTCGAATTATGTTAGATATTGTTGGTCACAACATCTTATATTTACCCTATTTATGTGTATTTGTCATATTTTCCTGTATTACTCTTCATTATAAATATATTACCTTATGTATATTTTCCACACAAGGAATTACTCCTATACCTAATTTTCACTATATTCAATAAATTCCAATCTAGTCATCATCTTTTACCAAAGGAAAATTTGGTCCTTGTTAGAAAATAAGGACATAACATTGACACAACCATGTGTTTTGGTAGAACAACAATTGTCTCCAACAGAAAGAATGGATACTTACCTGGTCATCATCTTGTAGCGATTGATGTACTCGTCTCCATATCCACGCCGCTCCATAAGCTGCACATATAGGACCCTTTTAGTATGTATCTATATATTAAATGATTCTCAGTTTTTAATGAGAGGAATTTCAGCCATGGTTACTTCATCCCAACAAAAATATCCAACTTCCTCCTATTAACAGACAGTACTAAGAAATTTCAGCTCCACTTGATTTCAAAATTCAAAACCATTTGACAAACAATTCCGGTCATATTTGTATCTCACAGACATGTCCAATGAATCAATCGACAACATTATTTTTGTATACAACTTTCCTGTATAAATAAATATCTAAAGTGAAAATATCCAGGAAAATAGAAGGCATGGGTCATGAAAATAGATGTACACTACTCTACTCTTCAAATAGTAATTGTCCTGTCCACAAAATTCTAATATTAACATGAGTTTAATTGAAACATGAAAACTGAACAATGAAAGTTTATCCAATACCTTAAATAGGTTAACCTCCAAATCAGATTGCGAGCTGCAGCAAAGAAAGAGTGAATTGACAAACAAAAAAAAAAAAAAAAAAAAAAAAAAAAAAAAAAAAAAAAGGGGGAAAAAATTAAAAAAAAAAAAAAAAAAAAAAAAAAAAAAAA
>Ga0099823_1008699_pt1 | contig 10320 bp, 5 predicted proteins | sample CowpearedBW_FD_76831 | JGI IMG/M metagenome (GOLD analysis project Ga0099823, IMG submission 76831) | Root nodule microbial communities of legume samples collected from California, USA - Cow pea red BW | ecosystem: Host-associated > Plants > Roots > Nodule | place: USA: California | collected...
AAAATTGGGACCAAATTGAGACAAAATAACAAATATAGGGACTACATTGAGACTTTTCACATCTAATAGTGACACGTGGCACTGTCACTGCCACATCACATTGTCTTTGCCACGTGGCACAATGTCAGATTGACACGTGACAATTTTAATTTTTTTTAAAAAAATTATAAAAAGAAAATTAAAAATTAAAAAAAAAGTCAAAAAAACCATGTGCTGACACGTGACACATAATTAGCACCGTTACTGGTCAACTAACGGAAAGGAATTAATTGCAACGAATTTTTGAAAATAGGGACTCAATTGAGTCAAATAAAAATCGGGGGACCTACTTGAGATTTCGCTACAAAAATGGGGACCTATGGAATGATTTAACCTAAAAAATTCTAAACTAGGTTACACATATGAAATCTTTGCCTACGAAGGACAAAAGTAGGGGATAAATTCGGACCGATCAGGCGGGTGGGTAAGGGGATAAATTTGTTGGCCCGTACAAATTTACCCCTCACATCTTGTACAAGCTAAAGACAGGGTGGGACGGGCTGGCCCGCTGGCCTATTTACAAAATTAAATATTCTTTTTTTAATTTTTTTATCATTCATCATATTGTTTCTGTAAATTTCTTTTATTATTATTATTGTTATTATTATTATAATAATTGTATATAAGATAATGATTTTAGTTTTCAAATATGAAATATTTTTTTATGCATTTTTAAATTAACAAATTTGTACATGTCTTGTAAGGTGACATGCTATTGTATTTTAACTATTATCTCCATTGCTATTGTTTATTATTTTTAATTAGTTAGACTAATTGAAATTATTTTGATAGGAAATGAATATCAATTATTATGAAAAAATAAAAAAAGTTTTTATTTTACTTATCACAAAAAAAAATTTATTTTGCGTCACAAATGTGGACCAACCTGCGAACTCGCGGGATGGGGTGGGTAAGTAAAGTAAACCCATTTTTGACCTACGTGATGGACCAACCTAACATGCACTTTGCAGGGCAAAATGGGCTGAGTTGGTCCAATTTGTCATCCCTAGACAAAAGTATATAAATATGGAAAATGCTAACCAGTGCCCTTATGGCACTTGTTAAGGAATAATAATTGTACTTTGGTATCATCAATTTTACATTGAAGCTGAAAGAATTAAATACACTAATTAAAATAGTATAAATGCACATAATAAATTTTATACAGACAAAAATACCCTTTTAAATTTTTAGACAATAACTTACTGTTGTTACATATCAAGGACTTTGGAATTTTTAAGATCTCTACTAAAAAAGAAAAAAAATTCAGTTAAGTTTCAAATTGACACTTTAATTGTTTTCTTTTTGTAATATTTTTAGATGTTTAACACTAATTTTTTTGTTGGTTTTTCTGTTAATTTAAATTTTCTTATATTTCATTATATTTAATTTTTACAAACATTAAATATAGTTATTTTATTATTTAATTAGTTTTTAAATTTTATTTGTGAACATTAAATAAAATATTAAATACATACACATGTACAATATTTATGGGTATTTTGGTCTCTTAAAGAAAATAAAGTTGAATTAATAATTATTACGTCAGATTTTATTTAATATTACACTTATCTATATACTTTTGTAGGATCCAATGTATACTAATTATCCTTAACCAGTGCTCTAGGGGCACTGGTTAGCAAGTTATTGTCTAAAAATTAAAAGGATATTTTTGTTTGTATAAAATTTATATGTGCATTTATACTATTTTAATTATTGTATTTAATTCTTTCAGTTTCAATGTAAAAATGATGATACCAAAATACAATTATTATTCTTTAACGAGTGCTCTCAGAGCACTGATTAACATTCTCCATAAATATAATATAAATAAATATAATATAAATAGATAACATTATTCATTAGATCCAATTATTATAGGATTTGTTGACTATTATATATTTTTGACTTGAGTGTTAAGAATAATTTTTGTGAGAAAAATAATATATTTCAATCTTGTAAGTACAAATATATATATATATATTATTTTTCAGATAACTTCAAAATTTTTGAAAACGTATACTATAATTCATAAAGTATAATAATGCATAACTCCAAATTTAATTAGATAATGATATTATATACGTTACTAAAGTTTTGTGGGCTTTAAAAAACGGGTAAATGATGAGATGGCTTTTTTTACATTAGAAAGAGGGATCGGAATGCGAGTTTACGCGTCGAAGGAGAATGACGCGGCTTGACCGTCAACCGTTACGTTTCAACACTCTCCTCTCCCATGCCCAACCACCACATGCAACCTCTCACACCCTTTTCCGTTTTCCGTTATCTTCTTTTCTTTAAACAATGCGTTACTCTACCCCTAATTTCTCACTCTTCTTTTACACCAATTTAGAACACAAAAAACTACCAACAATTTCTGTCACTGCACTCAGATTGACCATAGTTTCACTTCATTCATTCAATCTCATTGGGTCTTTCTCGTCAATGTACTTCATTAAATACTCTATTTTTCAACTCAAAAGAGTAAATAAAATCTTTAAACGGTTTAGTATCTGACGGTTTATTTCATGTAAAATTAATATGTGATAATTTCATTAATGAAGGAAGACAGTTATTGGCAGTAGTAATGAGAAAAAAACATTAATAAAAGAATTGATTAAAAACATTATTAATTGTTGATAGATGAATTTAAATTAGATTGTAATGATTAATTATTGTAGTAGAAGGAGTGATAAAGTAAAGGAAGCGAAGAAAAGAAGAGGGTTAAGTTACGTGGGGGAGTGGAGTGAAGTGGAGTGAAGTGAAATAAACCATGGTTAGTGAGTGGCTAAGTTTAGCAATAGTATGAGCATAAGCTTAGGTCACAGTGGCGTACGGACAAGGTGACGCGTGTGATCTCATCCCCCGAACAACGCGCTTTCCCACTCCACTTCTCCAAAATACCCTCCACCGCCCTATTTATCATTCAATTCCCTTCCTCCATTTCACTTCCTCCTTCTCTTCACTCACTTCTTCTTCTTCCTCTGCAAGCCAAACCAAACCTAACCAAACCATTCTTCACTCTTACTCTTCCCTTTTTATCCTTTTCACCCTTTTCATGGCATCATCTCAGAACGTCGCTAGCATTGAGCCCTGGATGATGTTTCGTCCATCCGTCTCCGATTCCTTGCTGGCTGAGTTCTTCAACCGCGACACCGATTCCATCACCAGGGCCCTTCAGAAGTCTCTCTCCGCCGCCGCCGTCTTCCCGGAAGACAACGACTTTACTCCCTTTGTCGCCACTCCCGACACTGCCGCCGCCGCCGCCACTCCCACCGTCTCCAGCCTCTCCGGCTCCGACCAGGACTCTGCTCCCCGACGCCGAGGCCCGCAGCCCACAGGCAAGATCTCCAAGCGGAAGTCGCGCGCCTCCAAGCGCTCCCAGACCACCTTCATCACGGCGGACCCGGCCAACTTCCGCCAGATGGTGCAGCAGGTCACCGGCGTCAGATTCGGCGCTGCCGCGCCGATTGCGCCCTCGGTTCTGAAACCCGAGCCGCAGCGTCCGGCGGGGAACCTGGCGAGGTTTTCCGGCGGCGCAGGTTGTCTGCCGACGCTGGACACCTCGGCGTTTCTGTTGGACCATCATCAGCAGGTGGTGGGTCCCACCTCGGCAGGATCCGGGCCTGCCAGCGGGCTTTCTGGGCCCGGTCAACTCCCTTTCGCCCCGCCCCTGGCAGGCTTAGATTCTCACGCTGCCTCCTTCGGTTCCGCAGGCTTAGATTTTGACACCTTCTCCTCCTTTCCCACTCTGGAGTCGTGGAAAGTGATGTGAGGCAAAAAATTCAGATTCTCAGAAAAATTTTCACTTTCCCCCTTTTTGCCCCTCTCGCGGGTTAATCAATCGGGCCGGGTAGCCAGCTAGCTAGCTAGGATGACGATGACGATCTTGTGTAAATTTGGGATGGGAATGAATGGATATCAGGATATGCATGTAGTATTTTTTCTCTTTCTCTCTCTGTAATTTGTCACATAGTTCCTTTATTATTACTGTTATTAAGGAGGTGTAATGGAGATATGGTAGCCATGTTTAGTTTAATTAACCTTAATCAATTAAATTCCAAGTTTATGTATGAACAATGTGGTGGCCCTGGACCACATTATGTTATTGGTATACATATTTTTTGGCTTGATTTGTTCTCGGAAACCGCCATAACTAATGTCGGAAATTACTTGGTGTTTATTGTTTTGGAAAAAGAGAGATGAATTATGAAAGAATATAGATAGATTAGGTGTGGTAGGAGACAGCATGGATGCGCATGTGCAGCGTGTCAACCTTGTTATGCTGCTTGTCTAAGGATCTAGTGGTTCGGTCTAAGAACTCTGACTTGGTCTTGGAAAGTTATGGTACGCTTATTTGTTTTGAGTGTGTGGGTTTGGCTGAATTTGGGTGCTGAAGTAACTCTCTTGCATTGTGGGTTTTCATGTGCATTCAAGGGTACGTGACTAGGTGGTGGTCCTGGTTAAAAAAGCACAGAAGCGCGCTTTTATGGTTTGAGTTTAGATAGCTAATTATACGCATATCTTTCACTTTCGTTGAAACAGAGCCCGGGCCACTGTTCATTTTGGGGGTTTATGTTCATTTGCATTTTCGACACCCATGTCCGTTTCTTCTTAATCATTTCCGTAGCTTTCATATCACCGAATCCTTTAGTCAAAATCAATTTAAAAAACCAAAGTTTCTCCATCAACATCTCCACTATAAACCAAAATCACATGAATGTGTTACCACTGTGAATAATAATAATGTGCGTGATTAGGTGCCAAATTTTAATCACTAAACTTATCCACTTCTTTCACTTTTGACTCTTTCTTTTCCCATTTTTTGCAAGAAACTCAGAAGAAGGAACTCAGCAACTTGGGCATCAAGTCACGAAAAGTGTTGTTAACATGAAGTTGTGGACTCACTGTACGGTGTTTGACTATTTCGATTTGTCTGGGCGAACATATCCATGTGACCATGTGATCACTTCATTACTTCATTAACGCTTAGGCTCTAAAACATTTACCTGTTAACGTGTTCCTATTTAATAATAATATTCCGCATAGAAATCTAGAACATGAACGACCAAGTCCGAGAATGCAAGGGGTGCTTTTTATTTAATTTAACATGATATGTATAAAAATAATAAGAATGTAATGAACCAGTTGGTATTAAGTTAATCGAAAGCATGTTGGGTTTACTCGAGTCAAGGGGTTTAATATAAGATTCAAATATCTGTTAGGTAGGAGAATAGTCTGACTTGGGGTCTTGAGGTGTCTCTACAACCATTTTCTATCACACATTTCACAGAACTTGGATCCTTTCTTCTCTCAAGAATGTCAAGTGTGTCAATCCACTAGGCATATAAAAATGCAAAAAATATACATTTGACTCTCATGGCTGTGGATATGTTTATCTAGGTATGTGTGAGAAACTTGAAACAGTGATTAGGGTTTTGTGATTAGGGTTTTGGAAGGTATAAAAGAAAACTAGGCCAGGTTTTTCTTCTACAAAACACATATCCTAAAATTATATGCTTAAATTATTGAATCAATGCAAATCATGTCTTCCATCTCCCATTGTGTTGTTAAAACAATTTTTCTCTGAATTTCAGTCATTCATCAAAATGACATATTTCTCCACAGCATTCCAATCAGAAAGAAAACTACAATCATATGGTCCTACTTCTAAACAAGTCAAATTGATAGAGGTTAATTGTGTTTTTTATTTCTTGTTTTTATTTATTTATTACAAAATTGACATATTGTTTTGACTTGTTTCAAAATATTTGTACAGAAAATACTAAAGACATTTTTATTCAAATATTTAAAAAAGTGAGAATCAATTGAAAATTTAACGCGACAATTTTTGTAGTTAAAAAGGTGAAAATGAAAATAAAATACATAAGTAAACACCCCTAAAGAGATATGAATTTATGCGAATATAAAATCACCTTAAATTTTACATTTTAACGTATATTAATTATAATATATTTTTTCTTATCTTTTTTTGCAAGCCTTTCGTGGATTCGAACTTAGTTTAATTAGGCTTTTTGTGTGAGTCCTTGAATCTAAGTACATGAAGATTACTTTGGTCTTACTTACATGACGAGAGACAAGGGATTTTTATCCAATTAAGTATCTAGGATTTTTAACTTTGGATGTTTTAAGGAAAGTAATCAAACAAGGATCTCAAATGTATTAATTTGTTTGACGGAGAGCCACCTAACACATCACGTTCTATATCTTGATTGGTTTCAAAGATAATCTGATCATACAAGCAAGCAAGAACCAACTATAGGACTTCACTTTTGGGTGTTGTTCTATAAAGATGAATAATCAAGTAGAGATCCAGAATAATGTTTTATTACTTACATATGTAGTTAACAACATAAATTTTGTCGCAATAATAATATAAGTTTTACAATATGATTATTTTGTTTTTATATATACTATTTGTTCTTACAGAGACAATATACAGGAACAATATATATTATGCGAAATCTCCTAAGTGATCTTCTCATGTTCTAAGGTCTTCACTTCAAAGGTATCTCATCCTCAACTTCCGAATACAGGATGAGAGGGTACTTACAAAAGACACTCTGATACTAAGTCACTTTGAGATACTTGGGTCAATTGCCAAAATAATATCGTAAACATATACTTTGTACAATGTGCCTTTTACAATAGGGTTTATGGTTCTTACATGGTTGGGCTTGAATTTGGTAGTCTAAATTACCTGCTAATCTTGATTAACGACGTAATCCAGGGTTATTTTCCTTTGAGATGATTAGGTACTTAACTAGTTTGAGTACATGTCGTCCTACTGGGCTGACATATACCCGACCAAACTATATACTTGGATGATATCTCTGGACAGATAAGCTGGGCATATGAGTTTCAATGACTCTCCTGAGTTTTAGTGTCCCAGGAGGGGCGAGGACGAGTAGTCCCTTGTGCAGGTTGAGAACCACTAGTCCCTTGTCTGAGAGGAGGATAATAGTCTCTTACATTTTGCTTCTTAGGACTAAGTACCTTAAAGGGCGATGATAGGTAGTCCATTGGCTTTGCAATCTTGATGTGTTTGCACATTAAAGACTGCCAAGCGATTGTATAGGTCTCGAATGCTGACTCTTAGGCTTGTGTATCCTAGAATATGAGTAGAGGAAGCCAACTGTTATTTTAGTATTACATATTTAAACTATTTTATGTTACTCACAAAATCTTTAATCTTTAAACCAAAAAGAATAATCAATCATAAATGTATTTTTATAAGAAAAAATATATATTAATAAACATTCAATATATCACTTTTCTATATTTTTAACAAAATCTTTATGTTATTACGAAAATAATGTTTAACATGAACTCATACAATATATCAATTTTCATCTTTTATATTTGTTACCTAAATTTTTTAACTAAGTTTAAGTTAACACATTTTAACAATAAATAAATAAAAATTCATCTTTTAAAATATTTTTGTTTAAATACCTTCTATTAAAGATTGTCTATAGATATTTTGTCCTATTTGAAAAGCTTTTTCATTTATCATGTTAAAGACTACTCTCTCAATCCCTAATACAATACAGAATCTAGAAGGCATCGATAATCTTTTAATAAGGGTATAAAAAATATGGATATATCGGAAATATTATTTTAAAAATTGAGTTAATAATTTGTACATGTTATATATTAATAATTAATAATATGGAGAGTATCATTCATTTATTTATTTATTCTTTAGTCCACGATCTTACGTGTATAATTGTGAGACTATTATCGGTGAATCAAAAGCATTGGTGACTTCCTCTCCAAAATCAAAACTCCACAATCCACTCGTAAAGCAACAAAAAAAATCATTGATTGTTCAGATTGACTCATGGATTTTGATATTACTGGTTAATGGTTAATAGATGATGAAAAGAACTACTTCATCCTATTTTTTACCTGTCCCATTATTGATGTTTAAAAAATAAAGTGGGCTAGTTTTCAGTATGATAGAGCGGGTTGAAAATTTTAATCTCTCTTACCAAAAGAATAATAAGGTGGATAAGGTGAATTAACATACTGATCTGACAATTTTTTTCTAATTTCTTTAAAACAATTGTTATTTTTTAATTATTTTATTTTAAAGTGTTATATATATATATATATATATATATATATATATTAAAACCAAATTTAAGTATTTTTGAAGTTTTAATTGGTTAATTAATGTCTCTAATTAAATAAATTAAAATAATCATTAATTTTATATGTTAAGTTATTTTAATATAATTAATAAATGAAACTTAATTTGTAAATATTAATTATTTAAGTTACAAGTATAATTGTATCATTAAAGTAATATAACACAAAAGAAATCAATTTTTTAAATTATTTTTTATAAATCATGTCGCATTCTATCCTAAATCTATCAAATTGATATGTAAATCTGAACAAATCAAAAGAATCTAGAAGTTAAAAACTTCAATATAACCTGCTAAATTTTAGAGCATGATGAGACTCGTTTTGTCATCTCTATTTATTAACAAAAATCATTTTAATAAGTTGATTAATAATAAAACTAGTGTTTGATCTTGAAGTGCCATGATTAGAATTGGAAGTAAGTTTGATTAGTTAGAGGTAGAAAATGATGCCTCCACATAAATAGATAAGATTTTGGGGAAGGAAGATTACTACATGCATAAAAGAATGTATTGAAACCCTTGAAAGACGCATAATAATTGCGAAGGAGAGAGGAAAGAAGCAATGAAAGAGAAAAGAGATGACGAATGCAATAACGCAAGAGTTTGAAAGGTAAGTTGTGATGAAAAGGAGATGAAGATGCCATTGTGCCCCACAGCTCGGCAACTTTATCACAAAAAAAATGTTTTTCGTCCAATGCGAGAGAAGAGAAGATTGGAAAAGGAAAGAAGTAAGTTGTGTATAGGTAGGATACACCCACTCATACGCCATTTCTTTCTTTTCGATCATCACCAAAATTCTTTGCACTAATCATGCAATTTTTTTGAGTTCAAGATCAATTCAACAAGATTAAAACCTATCTAGGGTTAGGGTTTGGGGTAGATGGTATAAGATAAGGCAAAGTTCTACTCCTAGGTTATATCACAATGATTTGGCCTAAGCTACTTTGTAGTTATGTGGTTATGTGGCATCACAACTCAATCCTATTTCAATATTAGTTATTATTTTATGTTGTGTAACATCATGGAACTTTACCATCAACACTATAATGGCAACAACCAGTTATAGACTAAACCAAAAGTTTTGTGGTGACCATCTAAATGGTGGAGTCTATTATTTCTATTATATTTATTTATTAACGAATTAAATTTAAGATGGATATTGTGGCTTAGTAGTTCCAAATTAGTATATTAGGGTTATGTGGCTTTATTTATTTGTTATTTAAATATACTAAACAAAATAAGAAAAATATTTATTCACTCCTTTTGATTTAGCATCGTTGTGTTTTGGAATTAAGTTTGCTCTTCTTCTTCTCCGAAAAAATATTCTAATAAAATATGTTGTTAACAAAATCATAATTATATATTAATGACCAAAGTTCAAAATGAAAGGGGTTTTAAATTAGAAGCACTTAATAATTAGAACAAACATTACCCTAAAAAGATTTTTATCCTTAGTAAATTATATCTATTCTAAGAAATCAAATTTTGTTTAAGTGAATTTTTTGTATTATTGATGCCAACGTTTTAGATATGTTAGCTTATTACTAATTTAGAAAATATTTTGAAGATTAATTTCTAAGGCAACTAATCTATAAAATTTTTGGTACATTAATCATTTAGTAACCAATTTGAAATCTTCATGAATTTGGTATATTTCCAACTTTCTCAGTAGAAAAGTAAATTGGTTCCGCTACAATTAAAGAAGAAAACACATTCTAAATTAATTTGAAGTACGATGTTTAATATACATTGTTTTAACATGGTTAAATAAAGTGTTTTTTTTTATATAAAAACTCATTTTAAAAAAAAAAGTATGTTAGAAACTACTATACATTTTGACTTCCAAAATATTATAGCATGAAAATTTGTAAAAAAGAAGAAAAACAGATATAAAAATATGAGGGATTAAACCAAACTCATGTTAAAAAAAAAAAATACACTCCAACAAAAACAACTAAACAAAATCAAAATTAGAAAGTTGATACATATTACTAATAAACTCTAAACTGATAACTGAAGGTTGACCATTTAAAACCACTCAAAATTCAGTATATTATCAATCTTAAAATTTTAAAAAAAAAAAAAAATGTAAAAAAAATTTATAATT
>Ga0099823_1008705_pt1 | contig 10316 bp, 3 predicted proteins | sample CowpearedBW_FD_76831 | JGI IMG/M metagenome (GOLD analysis project Ga0099823, IMG submission 76831) | Root nodule microbial communities of legume samples collected from California, USA - Cow pea red BW | ecosystem: Host-associated > Plants > Roots > Nodule | place: USA: California | collected...
AAAAAAAATATATATATATATATATATATATATATATATATATATTACATTTTTTTTTCTTAAATTAGTATTTTACAATGTAAAATACATTTCTAAATGTTTAATTTAAAATGAAAAAGGTTGGAGGAGATTTTTATTTTCATGTGTAGGAGAAACAAATATCAGAAAATTTCATTTTTATTTCGTATGGCTTCTCCATCCAACTCCTTAGTTGGTGGTTGGTAGTTGGAAAGTCAAGTTGTGGAAATAGCACATTCTCCTATATTCATTAATAATTAATCATAAAAATAAAATAAAAAAGCATTATCCTATGAAGATTAGTTTGAGTGAACAAAACGGAAAAACAGAGAATTTTGTGTGACTTTCTGTTATCCTCTTTGAATTCCAAACAAGTCTTAATAATTAATTCCTTTCAAACATTTTGAATCAATTAATATATACTTTTGCATTTAACTCACAAATATAGAAGGAGATGAAGTCATGAAGAAAGGGACTTACAATACTTTTTCTTTTTTTTAAAAAAAATCTTGACATTTATTTGCTCAAATATATTAATGCAAAACTGCCTCAATTTGCTTAGCCTCAACGCTGAAACTGAAAAATGATGGTCTGTTTGGTGCAAACGCACTTTTCATTGCACTTTTTAAATCTTGCGTTATTGTTCTTCTACAACGTTCCTTAAAATTTAGGTTAAATATCTTTTTTGTTTTTGTGAATTTTGAAATTAGTCAATTTTGAAATTTTGAACTAAATTAGTAATTTATTTTTTAAAATACGTAAATTTAATCATTTTAATCAAATTTTGTTATATTTATTTGATGTTTCGGACTTATTTCAAGATTTTATTTGAGTTATTTATACGATTTGACACATTTTCGCTTTAATGTTAAGTCAAATACTATTATGAAACGTATTTAAAATATTGAATAAACATAAGAAAATTTGATTAAAAATACTAAATCCACGTTTTTAAAAAATAAATAATTAAATTCATTCAAAATTTTAAAATAGATTAATTTTAAAATTTACTTGATATTACGAGAAAAAAACATATATATCGCCGTCAAATTTTGATAAGTGTTACAGTTTGATTTAACATAGTTTTTAATTACTCTATAAGAGATAATTATATAATTTTTCTAATAAATATTATTGAATAAATTCTGAATAATGGTAGCGTCTAACAGTTATGCACTCTTTTTTATTAACCGATAACTAATTCACGGAGTACAAATTCGCGAAACGTGTTTTTATTTTCTTTGATTCCGTTTGGGAATGAATGTTCAACGGTCTTTATCTCTCTCTCACACGTACCGTACGTTCGTACTTACACGTGGCAGGAAAAACTCGAATCAAACACACGTGAAATTTTGAAAATTTAATTTTAATTACAAAGTTGTGTTAGAATTTATTTTTTTAAAGTTTAAAACAAATAATAGAGAAAGAGAAAGAAGACACTAATGAGGAAAAGAAATGCGAAAGGATATTCCATTATTCCTTTCAACGGTCCGTGTCTGATACGCGTTATTCTTTTCTAATAATACTGCTTATTATAGTAAAAAATAATTCACTTAACATTATAGATAAATCTAATTAATTTAGTTGGCAAAGTTATTATTTTTTAAATAAAACATATAAAATCAATAAAAACTTAACATTCACAGATTTGAATTAAAAGAAACATCACTTGAACGATAATTTACACATTTTATGATTTTAATTTTAAATATTGACTTTACAAAATCAATCAGATGAAAATGAAAGTATCTTAAATAAAAATTTTAAAATTATTTATTATAAGAGTGAGCAGTTATCAATTGCATGATAATTCCTAATTTAATCATAATTTGTTAACTTGCCATTAGCATATTTTAATTAAAATCGAATTTTACGTTGTGTTTGTTATAATTTTTTTATTTTGTTATGGTAAAAAATTAATGTCCTAAATATTTGAAATATATAAATTGTTCATGTAAAAAATTTGACACTATTTTAATATCATATAGTAATTGATATTTGTGAGTTTTTTTTTTGTTTAAATTTTATTATATTTACTTGATGTGAAATTTTTAATCTATACTTCTAATAATATTAAAATCATTTAAATGAAATTTTCAATATAACAGTATACCAAGTGATCTATACATGATTTTTCTTACATGATAAAATACTTAAATAATTCATTGACAAGTTATGAATAAGAAAAAATAAAAAGAGAAAAACATTCTTATAATATATAGTAACTATTTATACATGATATTACTTAATAGAAGAGTCTTCTTTTAATTTTTAGAATTTATTTTCTTCACAATGTTAGGTGTAAATAATAATTGTAGGATTGAATTGAATTTTTTGAAGCTATGAAAGTAAGACTCACCGACAAAAAATGAACGAGGATTATAATTCAAGTGCAAACACAAACAATAGGTATATTAGATAAAAAATAAGTCAAAAGGAGACATGAAAAACATGATTTTCAAAGATAATGAAAACATGAACATGACTTCCACCTTTTGAAGAATACATTTTATTTTAAAAATTATTCTTTTTATCTATTTTGAAATTTTGGCTAAATATAGTTTACAATCGAGACGTACATTTCATTTAAGATTTATTATGTTTCGTAAATTTAATTTGAAATTTCTAATAACTTACCTTCAATTCTTTATTTTGTAATTCAATTTTCAGTTTTATATAAACTTTGAGAACTTTTAAGACATTTGAGAACTTTTTTCTTCTTTTGTCTTGTATTGAAGATGAAAATGATGTTCGATCTTGGATAGGGTGTCTTATTTTTCCCTATGTCCTTTTATATATATATTTTTTTTCTTTGATTCATGTTATTATATTAATTTTAGGACTTAATTAATAATTTGATTCGATTTTGTCTTCATATTTATTTTTTTATTTCTATCAATGATTTGAAAGTTTGAACATTTCAATATAATAAAAAGAAGTAATTAGTATTTTATTTTTTATATTTCTTTCTTTGAATTTAATTAAATTCTTATATTTTTTCCATAGAGATAATGTAGTTTTTATTTGTTGAATTCATTATTTATAAAATTTGGGATCAAATCTAAAAGTTACAATATTATACGTATTTTTAATAATGTATTTCTTGATCCAGTAATAATATTATATTTTCATCAAACATGGAACTGCAAAAGCAACAAAAGTAGTTATTTTGGACCACTTGACAAATAAAATAAATGTCAACGAGTAAAACGTGCATATATATGTAAATTATTACTAACAATTTATGTTAATTGTTTTATATGTATTTAACACTGTTTGACAAAAGAAAGTTACACCTTAGTAATACCAATTAATGAAACAATGTTAGATTCAATCTATAACTATTTCAACACATTATATTTATTTAATTTTAAAACAATAACTTAATTTGACTGAAACCTCTTAAATTTAACCAAAAACACCACTTTAATTGGAATGCATTTATTATAGGTGTTTCATTTTACTTTTCATAAAAATGTACACGGGTAATAATTACAAGTAATTTTTCATGAGTTCCAAAAATAGTCATCTGCTTTTTGGATTTTTTTTTTTTAACAGTTGAAAGTATTATTTTATCATGCATAAAGAACATTTTAATTTGTTATTATTCACATGCACGATCCATTAAAAAATAAATAAAATCAACACATGCAATAAAAGTTGACTCAGAGTTTAACACACTTGAATTGCTTAATTAGGGTTTGAGTTTCAATTATGGTTGGGAATATTCGTTTTAAAAATTCATATATATAACTCAATTTTGTTTCTATTGTCAATATTTTTTGAGTTTTTATTAATTTAATCTTTTTCTTTTTTATAATTTGGTTGTTTATTATACTAATTGAGGATTAATGATAGTTCTTATTGTGGGACACTAATAAAGTTTTAAATAGAAAATAATTTACGTAATGAACCCAAACTTTTCCGATAAGAGTAAAAGTTTAGGTAATAAAATTTATCAGTTTTAGTTAACCTTTTTAAAATAGAATATTCTATGTAAAAATCTTGTTTGTTTGCATTTAAGGTTAGAAAATTGATGAAAATATAATGTTTTAGAGCTACTTGATAGAACTAAATAACATCAATGCTTAGAAAATTGAAGATGCAAATTCGAGATAACAGTTGTGTGTGTGTTTAATATTCTTTGTGATCATGTTAATTGCTTATAGAATTAGAGTTTCTTCTTTTGCCTAAATTAATGCCTTAATTTGTTTTAACTTGAGGTTTAGGCATGATCGTTTCCATATTTGAAATGAATAGTTATATCAAAATGAAATTACTTTTTAAAATGCGTAGAAAGGTAGTTACATCTAAGTGTCAATGTGTTAATATAACAAGTTTTGTCTGAATTGTTAATTGAATTTATAGTATGAGTCACTTTAGCAAATGTATATGTTAGTTATATGTAGAAATCACTAAATTATATGCTTCAATGGTTATTGTTTTACTTTTTGTGTGTGTGATTTTTACATAACAAATTTGGAATAAAATATAAGAATATACTTTAAATTTATCCAAATCTATTTAGTTGATGTTTACGATCCTAAATTACTACAATTTATGATGCACCGATACTTCAACTTGGATCACGTATCTGTGTCTGACACGTAGTGTGTTTGATAGTTTAAGATATTTTATCGATACTTATAAATGAAGTATCTAATTTATAAAGTCATAATACACTACAAGAAAATATTTGAATAATGACCAATTTTAGTGACAAAAAAAATTGGTCATTATACAGTGACCAAATTAACAACTAAAATAGTTTCAAAAAATTATAATTGGTCTCTAAATTGATAATTAAAATAGTTTCAATTACGAATTGGTTTCTAAAATGGTGACTAACATTAAATATCAGGTTTTGGTTATCAAAATAATTGGTCTCTAATAAGAAAATTTAGATTTACACAATAACAATTATATAATAATTATATTTTTTAAATAATTATTGTATATTATTTAATATTCATATATAACGTATTTATCACATATTGTATCTTATTATTTTAGACATAAACATATTAACGTATTATATACGTATCATATCGTATATGTGCATCGTATGTTACAATGAATGATGTTTTACTTATAAAAACTTAAAGTTTGTGAAATTATTGTAATTCATGGGGAGAGTTTGTGCATAATAATTTGTTGAGAATATAAGGGAAAATTTTGAGCATTATTTATCTTTCATGATTGCAAAAGACACTCTTTAAACTATTTATGAGATTTTATGTGAGGAATGTCACAATACATATGCAAAATAATACTTTGATATGCTTCAAAAAAAACCTACCCGCCTTACAACTGACTGTAATAATATAATAATGCGCATTAAACTTTTAATTAAAAATTAAAATTAAATATAATTAAAATATCATTATTTTGTGATGTGAAATGAGTATATTTTATTTGGTATATACTAAAATATTACCTGTATATATTCCTTCTCCTATTAAAATAGTTCAATAATTTTATTACATAATATTTATAAAATGATTATAAAGTTATTCCACTTTAATTCATTTTTTATCTCGTCTTTAAATCAGTCATGCCACTACAATTAAATTATTCGTGTAAAGCTATGCATTTTAGAAGTTGTACTGAAGAGGTAATAAAATAAGATGTGGTTAAGTACGACTACTATTATTATTATAATAATTACAAGTATGGTGTGACGTATGCGAACATTTTTTTTAATTCAACTAAAAAAATAACCTAAAAATATTTTAGTTATTTTAAGAGAGGGAATTATATCACAATTGTATAATTATGTTTTTATAAAATAAAAAATTGTTTTAATAAAATTAAAAATGATGGTGAAGAATAGTTTATTATGTTTATACGATGTGAATAACGGCGTGAATGGTATCTAAAATAGTAACGGCGTGGGCGAGGAAATGAACGGGATTAAGGAACACTGTTACGTTGTGCGTACGTGTTAGGTACGAAAAGTTGAAGCGGCATTGGCACCATCTTTCTTGTGTTGTGTGTGTCTACCTTCTCGTTATTATTATTATTTAATTTAATTTTTGTGTATAAATATATGCATCCTCAACTACCACACAAACCAAGCTCAAGCTACTACTGCACACACCCTTTCTCTTTCTCTTTCGTTTTTTCTCTCTGTTCTTCTCATTGTATGGCCGCCAATTCGAGTAGCCGAGGGATCACCGCCTTGGGGAAGCGCGTCGCCAACAGGATCTGGACCTCAAAATCCCCTTCACCTCCTCCATCTTCCAGGTACTTTTTTTTTTAAATTTTTCTCTCTTTTTTCCATGCTGAATTGCTCTCATTATTTAGATTATGATGCTTAATTAAGTACAAATTAAACCTCAAACGGTGATTATGAGAAAATTTTGTGATCTGAGTTGTGGATGCTGGTGATTATTGATTTGCAGTTGGTAGTGTTTTTACTGTGTTGAGTAATCCGTGAATCTTTTGGAGATCGCTGTGTCATTTTCTAATATTCTCATGTTTTTGGAGTAAAAAATTAGTAGTATATTATTCTGGAAATCTCTGGATGAAACGCCTATTTTGTACTCCGTGTATATAATTTCCCCCTTTTGGTGGAAGATTTTTTTGTAGGCGACCGTGCAAAGAAGAGTTCCGTTTGGAAACTGTTACTGTCTTACCCCTACGTCTAGAATTGCTTTTTCTTGATCCCTATCACTGGTTTTCACTTTTTCATTGTTCTGTTCATAATCTTTCCCATTCCTTATCTGGTTCCTTCCCAAACTTTTTTTGGGTGACATCATATCTAGCCTTCTGGGTTTGTGTGCTGCCAATTTCTATATAATAATAATAATAATATTATTATTATTATTATTATTTTTATTATTATTATTATTATAATATTTTTAGTGGAATGTCTATATCTCCTTCCATCTTGGGTTGTCCTGTACTGAGATGATCTATCTTCCTTCCCCTTGTTCATAATTTTTTTTTTTTACGTTCCCCCTTCTGTGGCATTCAGCATAATATGAAAGGAACAAAAGTGAAAGGCATCTTCATCCATGGTCGCTATTATCTTTTATCTTTCTGGATGTGTACGAAACGTATGATTTGACAACGGAAAATATCAAGTCCATGGAGGCCAAAGACAAAGCAAAGAAAAGTGGATGAGGATAATTGTTTTCCAACTCATCCCCCTCAATCCCCCCACCATGTCCCTTTCCGTGAGTGTTTGTACCCTGGGAAACTATCAACTTGATTGCTTCTTTTCACTTTTCAACATTTTGCCAACGTTTTTTTTTTTTTTAATTATTATTATTATTATTATTTATGTTGTAAGTATATATTAATTATTTTTATTAAATCTACATTATATGAACTTTTCTAAATTATCTACCTTTAGCTTTCAAAAAAACTATGACTTGCAATTGGTTTAATGAAGGGCCTATCCTAACTAAGTCATACCCATATGATAATTGTTGTTGAGATAGACATTTTGGTCTATCATGGTTTTAATTTAACTTGAATGGAAAATATATCGACGTGGAAAATATATAAGATAAGATAAGGTTAGCCTCTGTGGGGTCTGATTTTTTAATTATTATTAATTGATGATGGAAAATTAGAAAAGGGGACCTGGGTTGTTTCTATCTGGCCAGGAACTTTTTTATCTTTTGTGTAAAAGGCCGTTCTATTCGTACTACTTATTAGTATTTTTAAGTATGCCCTTAAGATTGCAAAACCTGTTTTTTAACAATCTGAACGTCAATTCTTAATTAGGGGGAGTAGTTTTCTGATTAGATGGAGCTTTGGAATCTCAGTACATAGTGAGGGTAACTTTCAATTAATTTGAACTTTGTGATGTGTATTTTATTTAAACAAACACACACTTCAAAGTTTTGTATTCGTGCGACTAAAAAAATTAAAATAGCTCTAAATATTTTTGTCGTTATTACTTATGGTTCTATATTTTTGCAACTTTCATTTTCTTTTATATTCGGGGCCTTTTCCACTAAGTAATGTCTGTTGTATTTGTACCTTAGGTATTGGTATGTCTACACTGTCTGCCACTGTTATTTATGCACGCATATTTTGACACACAAGCTCAATTTTTATGTTTGGTCTTTTAATTCAATGGGTAATATTTGCTATCTAAAAGTGATACTTATTCTGATATACAACCACTATCTAAAAGAACTTTGAACTTTTTCTCTTTTTCTTTTCCCTTTCTTCATTAGAGATTGGTTTAAACACAAATTCGTAATTAATTAATTTTTGAATTATTTAGCTGTAAGAGCAGCTTAGCTGTAGTTTCCACGTACACATCAGACGCGAGTTCCATGCTTCAATAATTTTATGTTTTTTATTTTTATATGATGCCATTGTACTGCCTGCTAAAAAAAACATTTTTGATGGTGTTACTATTATCTGTATCAACCTGTCCAACTCTTACCTTCGGGTTGAATGATCTATAATTCGAAGCGTGTTTTTTTAATATCTATTTTTTCTTTATTCACCTACCAGCATGTAAAATTTATTTTACTTATCATGCATTTTTTATATTATTTTTTTTGTTTAAATTTACGAGTCATGTCCTACATTACAATTATGATAAAAGTTTAGAATGGGTCTTGAAGAAGAAGGCGTGGAAAATGCGTGGTGAATACTTTAATCGGGTCGGTTGGTGGTCCAAATCTTGATAGGCTCATATATACCCATCACGTGCTTCTCCACCTTTTTGTTTCGACACCTAACCATCGTCTACATACCATTACTGCCACGTGCTGCCTAATGTACTTAATGTACATTTACTACGCTGCTATGTTTCAAAACTGTATTTGTTTTATAAATTTAGTCACATTTATCATTCATTATTTTAAAAAATATTATAAAAAAAATCATTTGATACTAAATAACGTAATTTACGTAATTTGTATATTGTAATGCATGGAAGCAGGAAAGCAGGTGGAGGAGCAGCATACAGCAGCAGCTCACTATACGACAAAAACCCTGATGATCAGATCCAGTCTGGACCTGTTCCAGACGATGTGATCCACGCCACTCAATCCGGCAAGTACTGGGCCCCACACCCACAAACTGGGGTATTTGGGCCTCCCGGCGACCACCTTGCTACTCCTCCGACCTCCACCACCGGCGGCGGAGAACGCCCCTTCCACTCTGATGTGCTGGAGGAGAAGGCCTGGTTCCGCCCCACCAGTCTGGAGGACTTGGAGAAGCCTCACACTCTTCCTTGAACACCAACTGCACTCAACCGACCAACCAACCAAAACCTTTGTTTAAGACATTATATTATTAGTAATACAAAATAAATAAAAGACAGACACAACACAACACTTGTCAAGGTTGTGTGAGTGAGTGAGTAAGTGGTTGGTTTTGTAAATTTACCCACTACCTTCTATCTAGCTACCCATGAACCACCTTATGCATAATCATGTATGTTTCTTCTCTCTGTTTTCATGCTACTTTATATATCACACTTATGCCTATGCTTTTACTCATAAATATATCGTCTCATTTCCTCTTCTTCTTTTACAATATATATATTTTTTTCCACATCAAAGATAACATGAATTATGCTTCTTCGAACCTGTAACTTTTTCTTTTTTTAGCTAAATAATACACTTTATAAAATTGTTATATGAGAAAATTTTAGTTTATAAATGTAATAATCAATGTTGTATGTACCGAGTTGAAATAAAAGTTTGGAAGAGGAAGCATTTAAAGATTTTGTTGAAAATCTAGGTATCATTTAAAACCATAAAAGGTCAACGTTATCGGTTTTTGTTGGTTATCACATTTTGCATTAGAGTTACCTGTAACTTTCTCGGTTATCATTATAATAAATGGAGTTGAGAAGTCGAATCCCAAGGACCGAATAGAAAAACATCAACATAATATTATTACTCTCCAGTGTCCCCATTAAACAAACAAAAAATATGTTTGTAAGTAAATTTTAACTACTTTTTATTTTATGTAATAATTTTTCTAAAGTAGCCCAATTTTAACTAATCTTTGACCTTTGGTTACAACATTTTTCGACAATGACAGTTTAGAAAAAGAAAATATAGGGACCAGCAGCAAACTTTAATGAAATTAGTTAATGTTTCAATTTGTATATTGATTATGCATTTATTTCTTACTCTTATACTATTTTCTTTTCAATTTTGTCCTATTATTTTATAGGTTCTCAATTTGTTTTTTTTTTTTTTTTTATTTTTTTTTTTTTTTATTTCTATTTTTTTTTTTTCTTATTTTTTTTTTTCTAATATTTATTTTATTTTCTTTAGTTATTTTTTTAGTTACTTTATTTTATTTTATTT
>Ga0099823_1008708_pt1 | contig 10315 bp, 7 predicted proteins | sample CowpearedBW_FD_76831 | JGI IMG/M metagenome (GOLD analysis project Ga0099823, IMG submission 76831) | Root nodule microbial communities of legume samples collected from California, USA - Cow pea red BW | ecosystem: Host-associated > Plants > Roots > Nodule | place: USA: California | collected...
GTCTTACATATATAAAGTATTTGACACCACTCTTACCTCAAAACCTTAAGACAATGAGCTTATGAGTTTTTCATTTTATATAGTGTTTAATTTTGTCTATTATATCCAATGTGAAATTTTGACTCACACTTGGACTATTTTCCAACACAATCTGTATAAAATGTGTAAACTTCTCTTTAATTTTTATTTTATAAAATTTGAAATTACTATTTTTAATGTCTAATATTTATTTGAAAGCAAGTAAACAATATTTATTTTCTATATTTGATTTTTTTTAAGATGTCAAATACTCACATTAATATACGGCATTGACTTTCTAACACAAAATGTTATTAACAATAAGCAAAAGTAATAATTTCAAATTTTAAAACAGATAAAAGTAAAGCTTTTATAAATGCTAAATTTAAAACTCACTTACTTTATACAAACTAAATGTGAATTAAGTATTTTTTTTCTACATGCAATCCGGGTACGGTTTCACCGTATACGATTTGAGACCGAAAAAATAAACTAATGAAGTCAACTCTATAACAGATCGTGTTCACATGAATCATAACATAAACCAACAGGTTAGGTTTACACCACTTCCAAAAAATAATATTAAATTGATTTTTTTTCACAACTTGAAATTAGTTTATGAACATATTTATGCGTAGAAGTTTCGATATAGTTTTGCCGAACGCGAAATTAAATTTGTCTATGAAATTTCAAAATTTAGTTTCAAATTTTAAATTTAATAAATATAAACTTTTTATATGTTAATTTTTTTTACGTGTTAAATTTATTTTTCAAATAATATTAAAATAAAAACGTATTAAACGAAATAAATAACTCAAATCTTAACGTAAAATATGTTTAACATGTAAAAACAAATAATATAATTACATGAAAATACTTATTTTTATTTATTCTTTATGTTTTAGAATATATTAAAATTTTAGAAATAAATGAATTTTAAATTCTCTCAATTTTGAATAAATTTTAATTTGTTTATAGATTTATTTTAACTTAAACAGAAAAATTAATATTTTTTTATTTCTCTTACAAAATTTTATAAAGAAACTCGTGAGAACATTGAAAGTCAACTATACACGTCAGTCTTAGTTCATATTAAAATCTACCGCACATGTGAAGACGAGGACATCACTTGAAGGATTGCGTACAACTATGATTTGTTACATAATCTTTGTTTATTTTAACCTTAATTCTATAAACCTATATAAAAAATAAATAAAAAAAGGAGTGCAGTTCCCAAGACACTATCTTATTTTATGTATTTTTGGTTAAGCGTTTAGATTGGTACTAAGTGATATTGACATCAACAAATAAATTCTAAGGGGTGTGTGTGAACGCGATTATTATGTTAATTTATTTTGATTAAAGTCTCATCACCCGAAATGTGGAAACAAAACCATGTGATCAAATTCCAGATAAAACAAATTAATTATGGGTAAGCTCATTAATTATATATTCCCTAACTATAGAAAAAAATTGAATACTATTATGAACTTCGTAATAATAGTCTTATTAATTCTTCAATTATTGTTGTTGACACTATTAAATTATTTTTTTTATTTTTTTATATGATTTCAAGTTTTTTCCTAAATTTTCATGAAATTTTGATTTAATTATGTTTTATCAGATAAATGCATATTTGATTATGGTTAATTGCTACCAAACTCTTTTATATGTCCTAAAAAAGATTATAATTATTTACGGATAATTGCATACCGATTATACATACAAATTAGTACTTGTATGTAAAATATTTATTCTAATTCGTAGATAACTTAAATTTTACATACAAATTAGTATTGTATTATAGGGGTCGAACATGCAGCCAATTTATTTGTCACAAATAAAATACGCTGAATATATGTCGGTATAACAATAATGAATACTCAAGAAACTAAAAAAATATGGAACTTCCCAAATTATTAGAAGGACAAAATACTAAAGGATGCCTATGTCACAACAAATTTGGTCATTCATTTGGAATGATAAACCAAAATGTAAGTGGACACGAATGTCACACTGGGCACATCAACAGACGATAAGTAAATGAATAATGAATGGCAAAATGTTATATCGATATGTTTGCGAACCTCCCCTAACATAGACAAATACAAAACAAAGCGTAGCATGTCCCAAAGGGATTGGGCCTACAACGCAAATCTAGTTATACTTGGTCAAACCCATTTAAACCTGGTCAAACCTAATTAGACTTGATCAAAGGCCCAAAGCTTGGACCTACAAAAAGTGAGTAAAGTGATGTCAATTAGATCTCTCTAAGTATAGATGGACCCAAATAATTAAAGGTACGTAATTCATTAGCATCTTAATATGAGATTTGACTTTTGAGAGTTTTTATTGACTTGATCGTCGAAGCCCATTTTTGTAGGTACCATCATGTTTCATGAGCTATGTAAAAGAACAAATGATAGACGCTTTACAGACGGATAAGACATTGAGAACCCACTTGAGGAATCTGAAGACTATGGTAAGATATGGTTTGAGTCTCATAGTAATCTCATATTGTCTATGGAGGAACAATTGACTCCTACCATGGGGCCCTGAACTGATATATTGCAAGCACATATGGAGATTTCTCAAGATGGTTTCCACATGCAGCCGAGTAGTAGGAGCGAGAGATGTCAGACTAATAAACCTTTTGTCGTGTAGATATTTAATCAATACTCAATTTTCTCAATTAAAGCTAACTAATGTAGCAAAGTGGACAACTGAGGATCAATCCGAACGATAGGCAAGGGAAATGAATGATATATTGAACTTGCCTTTCAAAATGGGAGGAAATCTAGTAAAATCTATTAAAACTAAAACTGGAACAAGCTTAAAATGCCATGAATGTGTGTAAAAACAAATTGTTTGATGAAATGCCTAAATGAACTACAATGCACCTAAATTGTTTGATGAAAGGCTAAAGCTAACTCAGTGTGTGTCTGTATGATTATGCAACGTAAGAATCCTAATGCAATTGGACTACACAAAATGCTTCTAATACCTTAGTGGCACACAATTGAACCATTGGGAACAAATTAAAACTAAAAAAACATAGAAATCACAGTTCTGGAAAATTCTCGAGAAGGTATCTTCTTCGAAAGTGCAAGGCAATTAATCGGTGAAAATGAAAGAAAAATGCAAATCTAATATAGAGAAACATTCTTGCAACAATTGTATCCAGTGAAATGAAAAGAGTGGGATACAAACAGCTTCAACAATCAACAAGAACAATAGGACATTAGCAAAATATGCAGAAAATAGTGAAGAAGAGTGAAGAGGATTAGTAAAAGTGGTGCTACAGTGGAGAGAGCGAATGGTTCGTATGATGGATGGAATGGATTATGTGTGTATGGTGTGAATGAACTCTCTTGAATGTGTTTTTGGCACTACATATAAAAAAATCCATAACCTACTACTAGTTCGACGAGTTCTACTAACTAACTAAACTACCCTTCTTACTACTAACTACTTGAGATAGCAACTTGTAATTTGGGTGATAGGTTTTCCAGCAACTGTCCCAGCTTTCTTCAGGTCACTTGTTCAAGTTTAGTGATGCTTCAACATCCACGACCTGCTGTAGTAGGTGGCGAATCCAATTGGCTCGTAGGAGCTCTAAGTCACTCATCCAAAGATCCTTCATGTGATAGCCTTGTATGGCTTGTGCTCCACTTCATTCTTCATTACTGCAACAGATCTATGACCAATTATGCAAAAGGAACCAAGCAAAACCTAGAATACCATTTTCATTAATGAATGCACATACAAGAATGCAACTTTTAGGTTCAATTCTCACCATGGTCAAATCTGCCAAAACTATTCATGCCACACACTTTGCATATAAAAACAAACTTGAACCAATGATTTGTAGTAAAATAAATGCTTGGAATGCTCATTTACTCTAATTAGACCTTCCACAAAACATACAAATCAAAGCTAGGCCACAAAAAAGAGGAAAATGCAAAATTGTGAAAACTAGTAAAAACATGACCAAAAACCTACTTAACAGGCTTAAAATGACTAAAGGAACCTAAAGAACAACTCTAAACTAAAATTCTACCTAAAACTCAAAATCTCACTACTTAAAACCTTTAAAAACACTCCAAAAACTAGGTTAAAACCAAGGTTAGGCTAAAGCATGAGTAAAGCTGGAATAAGACTACCTATACAAGGTTAAAATGACTTAAAAAAATTTACTCCTAACTTAGAAACTATTTCCCAAAAGGTTTACCAAAAGTCACTACTTAAAACTACGATTAGTCTACAAAACTAACCTAAATGATTATGCAAGTACTAAACTAACCTATGGAACTGTAATCCAACTATCCTAACAAGTTTCTAATGGCAAAATATGACTAAGAAACAACTCAAACTATTAAAACTTGCTACAACTCAAAATCTAGCTACCCAAGACCTAAAACTAGCATTAAACTAGGCTAAAAACTAAAAAATTTAGAACTGATTGAAACTACTACAAGATGTTGTTGCAAAACCATTTGGACAACTTCTAATTAGAAAAAAAAAGGTAAGAAACATAAGAAAATTGAACTAGAAATTGTGAAAAAGAAATAAGACTACCAAATCAATAAAAAAGATATTAAGAATGATGTAGACACAATCTAACTAGTACATGCAAGATGAAAACTAAGTTAAAAGCTAGACTTAATAAGAAAAATGAAACTGAAGTGAATAGACCCAAAATTATACACCAAAATGACTAAAAACAAAATTTCATCATACCAAAACAATGAAACAAATGCTACACCTTAGTCTATTGAGAAAAACTAAACTAAATCTAAAATTAACCTATGACTATGAATGATATGAAACTAATGAACACACTTATAACACAAGGAAAAAAATTCAGAATAGTAAGAAAGGGATTCAAAACAAAGAACCAGAGAATAATATTGTTGTAGCCACTGAACTAATATTCAATGAGTGGATCGTGTAAAATCACTCCTTCACTAGCTCCATCACCCTTTTGTGCTTCCTCAAAGATTTTCAACTGATGTTCATCACCTTGAAAGAAGTTTCAATGTCGGGCTATTTAATCTCTACGATCCCATGTGGAAAAGCTTTAACCACTACATATGATCCCTCTCATTTCAATGTCAACTTTCAAGCTATGAATTTTATCTTGGATTTGTACAAGAGAACTTTCGACCCCACTTGGAATTCTTTCCTTAATAGCTTCAGATCATGGAACATTTTTGTTTTCCCAAAAACTATCCCGGAAGGCGACATCCCTATGGGAGTCTTGTATGCAGTTCTCTATGCCCACAAAGCATCATCTAACCATTGGCTCTATTTTTTTTCAGTCAAGTTGAACAAATTTAGCTAAGAGTTTCTTCACTTCCCTATTAAAAACCTCCGCTTGACCCTTAGTTTAGGGATGGTAAGGTGTAGAGACTTTATGCATAACCTCATATTTGTGAAGCAACCCAACAATGATCTTATTGTAGAAATGACTCCCTTGATCACTGATTATGGCCTTAGGTATCCCAAATCTACAGAAGATATGAATCGCATCATGGCCCAAATGGAGAAGGACTAATGCATCACATTGCTGCAATTTTTTTTAAAGTTATTAGTTTGTTTAAATAATGGCCAAATTCTTTGTAAAATTGGCTGACCAAATTATGTTTTTGTTTAATTAATTAATGGGCTCTAGTTTAGTTTTATTTCAAGTTGTAATAATGGCCCAATTGCAACTTAGTCATCAGCCTTTGGGAGACCAAGAGGATGTATAGGTGAATGCTTTTGGGTGACTTTTCGGTTGCCACAATTTCAGTTACAATCAGTCATTAGGTAGTGGGATCATTAATAGCTCAAGTAGGATGTAATTGCAATTTATGGGTCTTTTGTAAGTCCAATGGTTAAAACTTCTGTATAAGCTGAACCATTTTATCAATGAATAGAAGTTGAGTTTTAATTAATGGGCTCTAGTTTAGTTTTATTTCAAGTTGTAATAAAGGTCCAATTGCAACTTAGTCATCAGCCTGTGGGAGACCAAGATGATGTATAGGTGAATGCTTTTGGGTGACATTTCGGTTGCCACAATTTCAGTTACAATCAGTCATTAAGTAGTGGGATCATTAATAGCTCAAGTAAGATGTAATTACAATTTATGGGTCTTTTGTAAGTCCAATGGTTAAAACTTCTATATAAGCTGAACCATTTTATCAATGAAGAGAAGTTGAGTTTGATTCAGAAAATTAGAGTTTATCTCTTTTATCTTAGTGAGAGTGATTCTCCTAAGTTCTTGACTGATTCAAGAACCTTTGGCTGTGTCAAAGGACTTTACCCTCCTTTGTGTGTTGCCTCCATGGGAAAGAGTGATTATTTCCTTCCACTTTTCATATTTACATCTTCTTCTTTCACCCGAAATCAAAAATTCACTTCTGTCTAGATTTATCTTATAGTCATAACTCTCGTTCCACTCGTCCAAAATTATTGTTTCTTTAGCCAAAATTGTATTTCAAAACCTAAACTTTCACCTCGTTTTGGAATCACGCCAATTGGAGTTCTACAACCCAAGATATTGACGTTTTTGTGATACTGGCCAGAGTGGAACTTCCATCTCTTTCTAATCCACCTTTTCAATAAGTTTCCAAGTTATAAGTTTTACAATGGTTGAAATTCCAAGAATGGAGGGTTGTATTGGCTAGTTTAAAAAAATAGGTAACTTTTAAAGGCTTAAAACTGTCTTCAATTGAATCAACCCAACCAACAAGTAAGGATGCAAACAGTTCTAGACTGGACACTTTTAACTGATCAAATATAGAGTTAGTCGATTGATTGTAGTGCTGATATAATCAATCGATTGAATCATAAAAACAGTTGACTAAAATACTGGGAAAAATGCAGAAATGCAGATTCGTGATTTAAAGCAAGATCAATGTAAGAGATTAGTCAAGACAGGTTCTATGAGTTATACAAACACGATCAATGTTGCAGATAACACCAAATCACTCAAGAATGTCAAAAAGATGGTTTAGATCACAATTATTTAAACTTTAAATTGTAATGCAAGAGATAAGGCTTAGAGAAAAGAGCAAAGCACAAGATTTTTATATTGGTTCACTCAAACCTGAGCTACATCAAATTTTTCAAGGCAACCCGAGCCTGACTTTGTAATATTTCCAAAGATTTAAAAAGTTTACACCCTTACACTTTCAAAATATGTAAAAACACACAAAAGACTGTTGAATCACACAAGAATCAAACCAGGACAACAAGACACCTCTTGCAGACCTAAAAACCCACCAGGCACAAACACAAAGCTTGAGAAAGATCAAACCTCAGTGGTAGCACAACCTTGCCTACTACAACCATCTTCTCCAAGCTTCAAACACCAAGCAAAATGTTTCAAGAATTGATCCAAGATCAATCTTCACTAGCTGCAATCTGTATGATCACGAAAGAGAGAGAATTCCTAGGTTTCCTGAATGATTTCGCTCTCAAAAGTTGTCTTGCAACCTCTCTTTCGAAAAATACAGCTTTAATAGTCAAACTGTTACGAAATTCAACAGGTTGAATTTCAAATCAATTGGTTGATTTCACTTAATTTAAGTGAAATCAGTCAATTAAAAAACAAATCAACTTATTGAATAAGACACAGTTAAGACTATTACAACTAACATTTTAATTAGTTAAAAATCCATTCAACAGATTAAAAGACACCATTTAACCTGTTGAAAAATATTTCAACAGATTCAAAGACAGAACCTAGACCCTATACATCAAATTAATGGTAAATGGTCTACAATATGAATTACAATCTTCAAGCTTGTTTTCCCCATGATTGATCTAGATAGAAGGCATGTATATTAGGCTTGATCAACAAGAATAACATCAAATCTCCATATCTCCATTAATGTAAGCATGGTTCCAAGGCAATGGCTTCAAATACCTTCATCAAAGCTTCATCAAATCTTCAAGTACCAAACCATTCAGGCTACTTATGTCAACATTCTCCCCCTGATTTGATGAAGCCAACCTCTAACCTCCATTGCAAATTGCTTCCATTTGGTTGGATACCATTAAGTTGATGAAGTGCCTAATCAAAGCCATACCCGACCAAATAAAACATTTAAATGTAGTACTCAGGAGTTAACCCAAGGTCGTCTCCTAGTGACCATTGTTTTCACTCAAAGATTCCAGATTGCAGTTCAACACAAAAGAGGGAGGGGGGGTTGGCAGATTCACAATGCTAATGAACATATTAAATTAAATGGAACAATGATTAAAAACGTATTAACATCCTTGATTCAAACACAATTTCACTTATCATAGGCCACCAAATTAACACCTCTTCCTTCTCTCAATCCACTAGATAATAACCCATTAAGCGAAAGTTACAATCCAGCTTCATTATGCAATTAAGCAATGCACACATCCATGAATTCGTGATAGCCAAGCTTCACACATTAAGCATGAACATAACCTAACCCAAACATATGCAATTAATATGTAAATTAAGCATAAATAGATGAACCACATGCATTCCCTGAATTTAGGAAAAAGACATGGCAGATTTCATAAAACAAGTACAACCTAAAAGCTTCATTGCATTTTCCATCAAGAAGTCAATACAAGAATTTAGCTAGACATGGAAATAGGAAAATTAAACACTTCAAAATGGAATTCACCAAAACTGAACTTCAAACCCTAACTTTGGTATTATTCAAATGTAAATTCAAGAGCAAAAGAGAATTCTAAATCTTTAATGGAACAAAAATTGTTGCTATGATATAAAAACTGAAAACCCCATACATGGGTGTTGTTCCAAGTCAATACAATCCACAAAACGAGATGCCCAAGCTAGCAAATGAGTTCAAAACGTAAAACCCACATTGGGTGCTGTCAAATGTGCATAAAAACGGTAAAAACAAGTGCTAAAACGTGAAAAATGAAAGAAGACACCTCCATGGTCACCCACCAAAGCTTCAAAACGTGAAAATAGAGAATGGAGAACATGATGTTCGGCTAACACACAAGAAGACCTAAAAATCTCGTGGTCACATCACTATAGACCCACATATTTACAAAAATGTCATTCTGCCACTCAGAATTAAAAAAATGCCACTATGGACTGAAAATGCTAGCCCAATTACAACTCTCTCTTGACCTTAAGATAAATGTCCAAGCTCCAAAATTTGCTCCACATAATACCTAAAAAACAATTACAAACAATAATTAGACCAATTAATGCCAAATTACTCGAAATTCAAAATAATGGTCCAATGAAACCCAATTGAGACAAATGCACTAACAAAAGACAATTAAGCACTAAACAACCCTCAAGAATGGCACAAAAAAGGCAATGAAATAAGGGAAAATAAAGACTCACCAGTGCCATCTAAGCATCATTTTCCAATCTTGGCTTGAACTTGTGAATCTGAAAAATGTTTCCAAAAGCAGTATATATAGGATATCAAGCACACACAAATGTGAATGCTCCCCCTATCAACAATATGGGTTCAATTCCATTTAAGTTCCAATTTGATCAATTTCAATTTTTCTCCCCCTTTGGATTCATCAAATATAAGTAATGTATTAAGAAAACAAACAGAGGAAAACATTTCATTAATAATGGAACATGATACAACCATCAACAAAAAAAACCCAGAGAAAATAGACATAAAGCTGATACATTCAAACGACTGAAATTTAAAAATAGTCGACTGAAACTGACAAAATTCAAACCGAAATAGCACAAACACATGGATGCAATGCATGATCCTAAAAGCCAACACACTCAATCATCCTAAGGATCTTTTTCGGTCTGGAATGAAGTCAACAGATCATGGATTTGCCCATCCAATGCATTGAACATCTCATTGCAATAGTTATGATGTGCATATTGAGACACATTGAGTTCATGTAGTTGATTTAGCACCATCCTCTCAAAATGTGACTACAGAAGGCCTCTATCTTCTAGAAGGTTGTAGGGAATTATGTCCATGGGTGATGAAGGATTATCTTGTTCCCTTTTAAGATTATTGAATATGGTGTGAGTTGATTAAGAAAACTAAGTGAAATCCCCACTAGGCATTAAGATAGCAATCTATCTAGATGTGAAGGTTCCTTTCACAAAGCTCAAGATAAGAAGATGATGGATTGATTCAAAACAAAAAGGAAATGGAAAGCACATAAATCATAGAAAACCAAGAGTAATTAAAGGAAGAAGAAAACATAAAATGGAAAGGAAAGAAATGGTAAAAAATGTGAGAAGCACGCCACTACAAGGCTAGGCTAGAAGCCATGGCAACCTTGAAGATGAGTGGATGTA
>Ga0099823_1008709_pt1 | contig 10314 bp, 5 predicted proteins | sample CowpearedBW_FD_76831 | JGI IMG/M metagenome (GOLD analysis project Ga0099823, IMG submission 76831) | Root nodule microbial communities of legume samples collected from California, USA - Cow pea red BW | ecosystem: Host-associated > Plants > Roots > Nodule | place: USA: California | collected...
AAATGACAATCATACTGTGATGTTTTGCCTCCTACCAAAAGAATCCTTCCTGGAAGACCAAAAAAGAAACGCAGGTTGGAGTCTTGGGAGCTGAGGAAGGATGACACACAAGTAAGACAGGGTGGAACACGTAAAAGATGTGCCATATGCAAACAGCTTGGACACAAACAAAATAATTGTCCCCAAGCACCTCCACTTCAGCAACAACCAAACCCAACTCCATCTGCTACACAACAAGGAGGCACACAACAACTGAAACTCAGGTTACTCAATCCCACCAAGGGCAAGCAGTGCAACCCATTGAATCTCAGCCAACACAACCAGTTGAAGCACAACAAGTGACTCAATCACAGATTACTGGAAGTGCGCTTATTCTACCATCAAAACCACAACAGGGAACTCAAACACCTATTCAAAGTCAACCAACTCAGATTTCTTCATGCAATGTCAGTGACCCACCAACAAGGCCCACATTCAGAGAAAAAATATCATATAGGAGGGGTCCAATTTCGAAGCAATGAGTTTAATGTGTAACTGCAGCAACTTTTTGGAAGAACAGGGTTGGGGCAGTTTTGGTGTAGGGGTTGTGTATTTTGAAGAACATGGTTATTTTGTTTCTTAAGTTTAATGTGTAATTGCAACACCTATTTGGAAGAACATGGTTATTTATTTTGGTGTAGGGGTTATGTATTTTGAAGAACATGGTCATTTTGTTTGTTAAGTTTAATGTGCAACAACTTTTTGGAAGAACATGGTTATGTATTTTGGTGTAGGGGTTATGTATTTTGAAGAACATGGTTATTTTGGTTTAATAACATTTTGGATTACTTATATGCTTCATTCGTTTATGTTCTGAATATGGTCCATTTTATATTACTTATATGGTTCATTATAAATCAATAATACAGACGAATTACTCAAACTCTCGTCCATTTAAAAACACTTCATTACAAAAGCAAACTACAAAATACAGACCAATTACATAACTTCCTATTCACTACAGAACTGAATTTTACAGCACTTCGTGGGATTTGTATAAACTTCCAAACCAATATTACATTGATCAAACCCAAACAAATTATAATCCCACTTAAAAATCTAACCCACTTTCCAGAAATTACAAGTGACTTTTCCAGATGGTATATCTTTCTCCTTTGTCTAGCAATGGTAGCATCTTTTTCATCCCCATTATCTTTGTTCAACCACTTGAAGTAATTGCACCTTTTAAATACATCATTGCCACCACTTCGCTGCTTACAAAACAAAAACACACAACCTCCGATTACAATCCACCACTGCAGAATGAATCAAAAAGAAATTAAAATCAATGTACAAACCTTGAAGTTGGGGTAGCCCCAAAACTCTTTTCCAGCATTCCTAATAGTTTTCGCCACTCTCAACACAGCTACCTCCCCACAATAACACATTGGTCTTTCACCCAAACCCCTATTCCAACCACTAGGGGAGGAGACGCTCTGCTGTTGTGAACCCCACGAAGAACATGAACACCCTTCTTTACGAGACATTGCGGAATTGAAAAACGAGTGGAAGAACAAACTCAATTAGGGCAGCACTTACTGTGCGAATATTGATGAAGAAGAAACTGAATTAGGGCAGAAGATACGGGAGGAAGAAGACAATGAAAATGAGGACAAATCTCCTTTAAATGTAAATACCACGTGGAACACTGTACAATTATAATTTCAACCAGTCATGTGTTATTATTTGACACGTATCCCTTTGCACTGCCACCTCATTACTTTCTAAACGCTGTTTCGGAACATTTAACGGTTTGGACTCAATTGGTACACTTAAACTAATTTGGGTACGTAATTGAGACTTTTTTTAAACCGGATACCAATTAGAAACTTCAGCATCAAAATGGATACTATGCGACTAATTATAAAAAAAAAAAAAGAATTTTGGAGGTGCTTTTACTAAAAAGAAGTTTATGGAAATTAAATATTTTGTTTTGAAAAGTTAAGGAGGGAAGTAAAAAGTGGCGGCAAAAGAACAATGGCAATAACCGTTACATTTCTCCTTCTGTTCTATCTGTCCTCACCCCACTATATCTTCCCCATCCCCAATCTCTTTCCCTCGCTTTCCAATTCCAAACCCTAATTCTTTTGTTTCTCTCTCTTTTTCATTTCTTTTTTCCTCTGCTAAATTGAAGCCGAAAGAAAATCTTTAGCTGCTGGTACAGTTATACTCGCGCTTCTTTCCTTCATTTTCTTTCTCATTTCTGCGTCGTCGTTTGTGTGATGGGAGGCACGGAATGCGTGATGTGGTTGTTGTTTAGTTAGGATCTGTTTATCGAGATAAGCGATTTGTTCTATTTCGTTGGGTTTGTGGATTTTACTCTGTAATTCGCTAATCGCTCAGCATTCTGATAGCGGATCGTCGGGGTTTCTCGGGTGTAATGGCAATTTATGCTGCTAAATTAATTGGAAAACCATTTCGATGACTGGGAACTGCACGGAAATAAAGCGGAGAACGATCTCGTGAGTATCTACCTCTAACTGAATTATCTTCTGGTTTCAACTCAATTCTTTCGAACAAGGATTTCTCTTTTGCATCTGTGGTGAATACAATTTGGCTTTCATATGCCTGATGGGGATGTGTCTTGTTACCTTTCTTGAATATATAAGCAAGTGCTACTAGCTTTATTAATTTATGCCATTTTTGTGCAAGTTCTTTCTAATTCATTTATTATACTTTTGATCTATTGTTTTCCTTATCAGCTAATGTTTTATACGAATGTTTCTTTACCTGTGAAGGATTATTGGAGGATGGTGGTGGTGTTGAACACTAAATCGAATGACATAACTTTTGCACTTAACTGAACAATAAGGTAAGGTCTATCTTTTTATTTCTTTGCAGATATCCTAGGTACCATCCATAGGAGACAATCATGCTTGAACTTGGTAGGACTTGGACAAGAAAGCTCTTCCTTCAAGAATTTGACACTACTATATAATCAAGGTTTGAATTCAATATACAATATTTATAATTCTAACTGTTGGCTTGGGTGCAAAACTTGTATGGAAAAAAGAACGAACTGAATCTGTCAACTATGATAATCTTAAACTCCTCTTATCCTCTAAACAATCTTGTAGAGGATCCAGTATTTGGCGTTTAGATGGTTTTATCATAATTGACAGATTATGTTTTGACAAATCGTCTTTCTTAATATTTATATACATTCCTAGTGGATGGGGTTTTAGGCATTTAAAAATAAAAAGGTATAATAGATACTGGCAGACCACAGACATACATTCTTGTTTACGAGTTCCTTCTCAACAATCGGTATAGTTTGGTTGTATTTCTTTATCCAAGTCCATATTTAACATTTTGAAGATGACTTAATTAGCCCGTGCATACCCATCAAATATGAAGCTTTTAAACATATTGTTGTAGTTAATCATTGTAGCTTGTCAAATAAGATGAGAACAGATGACAAGTAAATATCATAAGACATTATGGAATCTGACAAATGTGCCATAAAATGTATGACCCAGGCATAATGTTGTCAACAATGGATAATTTTTTTCTTCTTGTTTTTTGTTTTTTCGGTTTTCAAATGCTTTTTTTTTTTTGGAAATAATTTTCAAAACTTAATAGATTTGAAGTTACAAATGGATTGTTAAGTTGTGTGAAATTATTTTAGGAAACAGCTTTTAAAATAAAAAAAGAAAAGTGAAATGAGAATTAAAACCCCTTATATTGTTATTACTTTGCCTTCATTTTTACTGGTTCTTCACACCAAACCATGACAATGTTGTCGTCACTTTGAGAACATTTAATTTGAGAAATTGTAGATTCTACTTAGGGTGAATTTTGATAGCAGTGGGATGGGTTGTAAAAAAAGATATAGGATTCTGTAATTCTTCTCCTCGAGAATCTGGCTCCTTTCCTTATTACAACACAGTCATAAACAGTATAGAGAATGAATTGGAAACATCGATTGTTCTGATATAAACACTCCAGTCATTTGAGCTTCGCATTACACCATTTGAGGAATTCTATTGCTCACATCCCATAATGCATTTTAGGTCCGTTGTGCTTGTAAGTTTTTGCGACATAAAGGCTTTCGGTTCAACCACTAAATATTCTTTTATTTATTTAATAATGGTAGGCTAGCATTTGGAACTGCTTTATGTCTGTGAAGTGGGCTAATAATTTGTGTCTGTTGACAAAACTGGTGGAGATTTTAACAAAAACTAGTCATAAATGCACTTTTTCATTGTCTATAATTTGGTTCATTCATAATAAAAAGTTCATTATGTTTTTTTTTATCCTTACAGTCTCTCTCTCTCTCTCTCTCTCTGTGTCTCTCTGCACATTGTTTCTTTCTCTTTTGATTTTTCTCCTCTTTTTGTCAAGTCCCTTTGGACAACTGTTTTCTGCGCATATTTGTATTTATTGATTAATAAAAAATATGAGCTTTTTAGATAAGGAAAATTGCATCAGTTGAAAATTTCTATTCTGCAATGATGTTTCTATGACTTGAAGGTATTGAATCCTAAGTTACTTGGACTTAGTCGTAGGTGCTGGTCGTATTCTTGTATCTGACACATGTATGCACAATTTTTTCTCTTCATAGCCATGACTGATTTTTAGTGTCATGACATCTTAAGGTACAGGGAAAAGATTGTTTAAAGGTTCAATTAATCTGATCAGCCCCCAACGGCTCGGGGAACTTTTCCTTAAAGTAGCAAGCTGGGTAGCAAGCTGGGCATGCTTGTTCTGGGACAATTCAGTGGACCAACCACCACCCTTGGAGCCACTTGATTTGTGTTTGGCCACCAGTGGGTCTTCAACTGTGATGGAGTTTGGTTTCATACATATGCTGGCCAAGCTTCCACCACAAGAGCTGCTAGACTTTGGTGCTCATACACTAGCCGTCAAGGAGGGATAACCGCTCTAGTTAAGTGTTTCACTTAGCATTTCATACTATTCTATGCAAAACTTAAGCTACTTTCGGTTCCCCAAAGGAAAATAAAACAAAGTGAGGAAAGAAAAAAGAAATAGAGTGAAAATGAAGGAAGTTGTAATTTAAAAAATATAAATAAATTAATAAACATTAAGTAATTGTACAATTACATAATTACCTAAACAAAATTGATTATTTTATGAATGTAATAACTTTTAAATAACACCTTAAAGTTAAAGTTTCATTTTTGTCCAATCTGTTTACACTTTGATATATAATTATCATATACTTTTATTATAAAATTATAATTTTCTAATAATATTTTGAGTTACTTAAATTATTGAAATAACATATCTGAAAAAATGATCTAATTTTTTGTTTTAAAGAGACGGGATATAAATAATTTTGGAAAATACTAGTTTCTTTATTCTTTTGTCCCGATATTCAAGTGGCAAGTAAAATATCTAAGACCCAATGGAAAGTGCCATCTTTCTTTGTCATTTTTTGTTACCAAACAAAGGAAATGCTTTCTTTCTACTTACTTCCCTATAATAGTTACTTTTTACTCTGTCTGTGCATTTACAAATATTAAAACTACTGTAGTTCTTTACGAAAAGGATTGCCTTAGACCCCTGAATTTGATTGTTTAAGCATTGTTCTTGTGCTCCTTTTATTTAATCTTTGAGGGGATTAATATGATAGTTCTGAACAAAAAATACATTTCTTGCAACTTCCTTAATGGCAATTGGCCATTAAAATTCCAAGAGTTGTCAAAATGAGCTAACATGACTCACTCAAATTGACACAAATAACTGGTTTAGCGCAAAAGTGAGTTGATCCAATCCGTTGCAACCCAAAAAAATGGCCAACAATTGGTGAGCTTAGCTTGTCGTACCTACCTTAAAATAAAGAGAAGTAAAAATAAGAAAAAAATATAGAAGAATAATAAATCATGCCATGAAATTTCACCATTCAAATTTAGTAGTTAAGGTTTGGTTTATGGATATAAAGCTGTCATTGAAAAATATATAAAAAAAAATGTATTCAGGCCAAATGTCTAGTTCAGTGTCGTCTTAAAATATTTGGAGACCCTTTACTAATCATGAAAATTGGACCCTTCCACCCTTTAATATTGCTAAATATTATAATATGATTTTTTTTTTTAAAAGTCCCAAAAAATTCAAACCACCTGATTGATATTGATAATCACATCCAAATAAAAATGTCGGTTCAAATTTGCTGACTTTTAAAAATTAGAGACCTTCAATAGTTGGAGGTCCTGTGCAGAGGGTCTGCTTGCATAACTTGTTATATGGGTCTGGTGTAGTTAATGAGAATAAACCACCATCCTTGAGACTGCGATTAAGGTGACTTCCAACACTCTGCTTTGAGCATAGGGCATCAGGCTTGGAGTGTGACAAATGTAAGTGATCCATCAATTAATTTAGGATAAACTTTGATACCATTTTAGAACTTGTGTTTCGAGTCTAATTCAATTTCAGAGAACTAGTTTGTTAGGTGAAAACTTTCCAAGCATTGTAAACTGTATTTAACCCATATATTTAGTTGATGTGCAACTAGATCCCCACCCTTGAAATTGCAATTAAGACAACCCTGAAGAGTCTGCTACCAAGGCAAGGTAGGAGTTAAGCCATATTTCCAACGAAAACTGTGCTACATTGAATGCTAATTGGAAGCTTTATCCATCGAAACTATTTTTTTTTTAATGTCTAGTACATTATTGTTTGAAGGACTGGGTTTTGTGTTATAAGACAACCTTTGGCTGTTGAATTGAATTTGTACACGATTAAGATGAGCTGAATTTTTCGCTAATTATGTATTATTGGTTCAAGATTTCTCCTGTATTTCTTAGATGAGTAATAGTCCTCCTATAACAATTATCTCTTGTGGTTAACCCCAACCCTCGGATGCTCAGCAGATAGTCCATACATTTGATATTAAAATATAGAAAGGACATGGTTAATTTTCATTATTTATTTACTGTCATATGCAGTGAGTTTTGGGGATAAGGATTGCTTGATGGTAATAGAAGAAATAAAATGGCTTACTTTGCTTTATCTTGGGGAACATGTCTTAACCATTCAAGATCAATTGTCTGTTACCAATCTGTTCAGGAATTCATGAAACATTACACAAGTTCTTTTGTAAGTATATTTTGGCCAAACATCAGTTTTCTACATAAAGTTTCTTTGAACATAGTTTGATTCGTTATGCTAGCATTTTGTTCATCCCTCTTTCTTTAATTGTTTCTGATATCTTTTTGACGGAGGCACTTCTTACTGCTACGTAGTCCAATGAATTCATTTACATTCTGATGTTATTATAGGTTTTGTTTATTATACCGTGTTCACCTTTCTCTCCCTGAATGGAACTTCAACTTGTGCTTATATTTGTTGCTATCTATATTCTCGATGTACCTTCAACTAACAATATGTAGATATTTAAGGGAAAGGTCCAATGATCACCCAAACAGGCAATTTTTCAGCTCTTTAGAATCAACAACTACCGATTGATCTCAGCAAGAAGACAGAAATAGAAGACAAATAAAGTCCTCAACAGATAATCTCACCTGCTATGCTGTTGCTGACCCAAAGAAACTTCAAAGCTTTATCATCTGAATGGAGTAAATTAAAGGTACAAATTCTACAGCCCTGAATTCTTGAAATCGTGATGTATTCACAGAACTTTTTTGTTTTAATCCCAACCAGACAAAATTTCCCCCACCACATTCTTTACCATAGCTACTGCAGCATCATAACATATTAAAGAATACAAATTAAAACTCCTCTCGGGCATGAATGGCCGACTTTAAATGCTGAAATTAGAGTTGTCAAAATGGGTAATCCGGTCTAATCTGGCTCAACCTATCACGAATTGATCACTTACTGAGCCAATCTAATCTGATTCACTTATTAGTAAGTCAAAAAAATTTGAATCTAGTTTGACTGAGTTAGTGGGTTAATCAGATTCACTTAATTAAAAAAAATATAATTTATTTTTTTTTTCAGTCAAAACTAAATTATAATTCTAATTAAAATCTAAACAAATTTTAATACAATCTAAATACACACCAAAATTACAAAAATATAAATTATCTTTGTGTTGGCTAAAGAAAACAACTTAACTTGACCCAAATGCAAAATACTTATGACTCTTTATTTGCGGGTTGGTGAACTAACTCGTCTCACTACGGGTTCAATATGGATGAACTGAGTCCTAGGTGGACCAAATCAAAAATTAATTTGTATTAAAATTTGTAAAAAAATTTCAACCCAATTTAATCCAATTTTTAGTAAGTCGAATTCACTTGTTGAGTGGAGTTCTGATCCATTTTAACAGGTCTCCAACACAATACCAAAACAACAATTTTGTGAGTCTCTGTGACATCGAGTAAAATCCGTTTGTAATAAATGGGATTTTGTCACAATTCACGATGATAAAAGATAATCTTCAGAATCTTTGAAACGAAGGATACACGTAAAAACTTGTGCTGATTATGTTTATTGAATAACTGTAGTGGCCGAAAATTTAGGAATTTTTAATTAAGTTTTTAATAATTTTGTATAGTTTATTAAGTATTTAATAAATTTAAAATTTCAATTGAATATACGTCGTTAACTCTTTCTAATTGTTACTGTTATAATACATGACTTTTAATCGTTATTACCTTGCCAACCCTTATTAAGTTGCTGTCACATGTTGAAGTCTAACAATGAGATACGAATACCAAACAAAGTCACGCCAATAACCTCAATCCTACTCATGCATGTTCAGAGAATATATCATGTGGTGACAGATAGCAAGATAATAGGCCCATAACAGCCACGTCATTGAGTTAATAGAAAAAGTTAGGTAGGATTTAATTGAAAATTTTAAATCTAATCATAAAAATTTAAAATTTATTAAGTATATATAAGTATATATTGTATATAAGTGCATTGGTTGATATAAGTATATATTATCACTTGAATTTAAAGAAGAAAAAGCGAACACAAAAAGTTATAAAAGGAGAGAATAATTTTTCTACTTTACTTTTCTAAAAAAGTGTACATTATATGTAGTTTATAAAAGAAAAGTATAAAGATTTTTCATAAAAATATAATAAATTATTTTTTGTTTTCATTAAAAGAAAAATTATGTGGCTAACTACGTTTTATAGAACAAGTGATTTGTTGCATAACTCGAACGGCACATGATAAGAATTAGACTAAATTTTGTGTAATGGTGGCTTGTGGTTGGGGAATAGAATAAACAATGGGACAACACCCTTACCCTTAGTATAACTCATTTCATAAAAAGTTTTGAATACAATAAAAGAAAATAAAATCAAATGAGTGAATGGTTTGAGATTCCTATCTGAAATACATTCACATGTTATGGATTGATCAATATATAATTCTTCCCTTCTAAATAAAACATATCACATACTATGATATCAATAATCAAGATATTATTTATGTATTTTTATTATTTTAGTGAAAAATAAATCACATTTTGAGGAAAAAAAAAAGTAAATCCTTAAACATACACGAGGCAATCTCATCTTTAATTTTGGAATCGGATAAGTCATATTTTTTGGTCCTAATTCATAAATGTTTGAACAAGTAAGGGGTTTCTCCCTACATCTCCAATAATCTCTCCTGTACCCCAAAACCAAATTTATTTCCATGTTTGCCCATGGTAAAAATTAAGAGTTACTATCTCTTTTATCGCATCTGCACCCCAAAACGCACCCCAATAAAGCACTAAGAATCAGATTCCATGCACCCCCAGAAGAATCTTTGACCTAGGTGTTGTGCTGCGCGTCTCTTCTCCCACAACTCTTCTCCCACACTGCCTCCACACACTCTTCACCTCTCTTCTCCCACATTCTGTTCTTCTCCCATTCTCCCATAGAGCTTCCGCAGGCTCCTTTTCTCCTTTTTCCTTTCTTTCGCGCAACTCCGCAGGCCCCATCTTTCGCTCTTCTCCGTTTTTTTTTTACCGAAACGGATTGTGAAATCCGTTTCGCAAAATGCTAAAACGGAACACACATTCCGTTTTAAATTTTTTTTTTACCGAAACGGATTGTGAAATTCGTTTCGCAAAAAGCTGAAACGGAATACAAAATTCGTTTCCTTTTTTTTTTCACTACAACGGATTCTGGAATCCGTCTCGGAGGAGGCTGAAACAGAACCTGGAATCCGTTTTGGTGTTTTTTTTTGCTTTTTCACCGAAACGAAGGAGGTATTGGGTGTGAGAAAGATTGAGGGTAGGGGAGCCATCTGCGGCACACGAGATTTCAAAACCAGGGCTCCCACAGTAAGGTTGTTGCGTTCCTTGGATGTAAAAGGGAAAACTTATAGATTGGTTGTTGTTGG
>Ga0099823_1008711_pt1 | contig 10313 bp, 2 predicted proteins | sample CowpearedBW_FD_76831 | JGI IMG/M metagenome (GOLD analysis project Ga0099823, IMG submission 76831) | Root nodule microbial communities of legume samples collected from California, USA - Cow pea red BW | ecosystem: Host-associated > Plants > Roots > Nodule | place: USA: California | collected...
ATGACTAGGAGAAGCTGTCTTGGTCCAATTCAAAATTTCCTGCCCTAATGTTGAGAAAGACTCATCAGTGAGACCTTTTTATCCCAAAGGACTAATGTTGTTTATCTGCATGCACTGTAAATTCATTGAAAACATGTATTATGTATATGTTATACTGATATATCTAGGATTTGTGGTTAAAAGGTTTCCACTTACCTTTAATTAGTGACCTTTCTTTACATTTTACAGATATATGTCATTGGTAGCAACACAAAGTTGGGTCAGTGGAAGGCTGAAAAAGGACTAAAACTCAGCTATTTTGGCGAATCTGTCTGGAAAGCTGAATGCGTGATGCAAAGGAGTGATTTTCCAATAAGATATCCATTTTGAACTTTTCATCATAAACTATATGAAGAAATTATGGTGTTATTAGTTTCAAATGTTACAGTCACTAGTTTCATCGAGCTTTATATTTTTCCTTAACAGTAAATCTACATATAGATATGGAAAGTATGATAGGAGTGGTAACTTTTCTATAGAGAGTGGTTCAAACCGAGAAGTTTCCACCAACTCCACAAGGAATGATGTGAAATATATTTTTCTCTCAGATGGCATGCTGAGGGTAAGTTGCTGAAATTACATATCGGTATGGAGATTATGCGTTTTTGTTTCTTGGATTTTATAGCTTTAAACTGTTGGTTTTCTTTGATAGGAAACACCTTGGCGTGGTGCTGGCGTAGCTATCCCTATGTTTTCTGTTAGGTCGGAATCTGATCTGGGTGTTGGAGAGTTTCTTGACCTTAAGTTGCTAGTCGACTGGGCTGTAGCATCTGGTTTTCATTTAGTTCAACTTTTACCTATCAATGATACATCTGTTCATGGGATGTGGTGGGATTCTTATCCATACAGGTATGGCTGCTTCAAAATCATTGCAGACATCAGATAATGTTGGTACTTTTTAAGTATCATTATAACTGAAATTTTACAATAAGGATATTTCATATTTTTCAGAGTTATATTTCTTACGTTGAAAATTAGTTTTCTACATGTCAAAAAGTTTTACAATCTACTAATGGTGGTGAATATGTCTCATAAATTTCAAGAATATTTGAAAAGGCATCATTTTTCAACATTGCCTTTGTTTGCCTCAACATGACAAAATGGTTGAACAAAAGAACTGCAGTCTTTTGGATGTTAAACATACTTTGCTTCTTGAGTCCTCAATGCCTTCTAATTTTTGGGTGGTAGCCATATAAAATTCTATTCTTATTAATCCTTTGCCACTGAAGTTCTGGAATGTGTCCCCATATTATCGGCAATTTGGTTCACATTTGAGTTATTCAAATTTGATAGAACAACTAGCTCTATAAGGGGAGTTGAATAGAGCCTTAGACTCTTTTTGAGCAACTTTAGACTAGTTCTCCTTTAAGCACACCACTTAAGAGGTTCAGTAATCAAATTAATGATTATAACCAGTACACAAACCTCTCCAGGTTATACGAGTACACAAACCATTCTTAGTTACCTTTCTTAATCTTCCCCTGATATTAAGAACTCTCAATCACAAAGAAAAAACACTCTCACAGAGAGTATATCTTAAGCTCACTTGGGAAAACTTCACAGGGTGAAGGATTTACAAGATGTCTCAACACCCACAAAGAACACAAATATTACAACAGTACTTAGAAAGATTTGATGTTGATGTGTGTTCTTCAACATCAACTTGATCTCTTTATCTAGCTTCTTGAAACTTGACCGTTGCTTTTATATAAGGTAAGATTTGGTCTAGCAAATGTCACAAGGATGACCCTTCTTACATATAAATGTAAATAAAGATTTTTTGAAAGATCTAAAATAAGATATTTATAAATGTAAATAATGTTTTCATGATCTAAAAGAAGAAATTTATATGATTCCATTGTGAAGTTTGTTTGTCACACAGGTCTTTTTATTGAAGTAGGCTCCTTGGCATAGTTTGATAAGTTTCATTCCACTTTCCTTGACTTTTTCCTTTACTCAAAGTTAGTATGATTCCTCTATTTTTCAACGAAATAGTTGTAATGGTGTTCTTTTTGCTTTTAGTTTATGTATACGCTGAGTTAATTACTTTGGTTGCATTGGTAGATGTCAATTCTATCCAAACTCCTATGAAACTGAATTTGAAGGTGAAACTTTTTTGAATTATTGGTAGAACTTGGTTTTCCTCAACATGAGATTACTCCTCCTCATGCTAAGTTTAAGAAAGTAGACCTTAGGCTTTACTCAATCTTATAAAATTGGCTTGTAAGATAAAGTTTGCACCCATTTATATACTATAATTTGGTCATATCTTTAGTTGATGTGAGATCTCCAACACACCTCTTCATGCCAAGGATTGGACATCTCGAGTGTGAGACTAAATATTTGTGGATAATCCAATAATAACTCGATAGTGGGTGATACGATATGCCCACCAAACCTTGCTAGAATGAGGTTTGATATCATCTTAGGAAGTGAACTTTAAGTCTAATTTAATCAATCATACAAAACTGGTCTATAAGATGAAGATTACACCAACTTAAATATTATAATTTGGCCATATCTCTAGTTAACATGGAATCTCCAACACTAATAACTATTCAACGTGTTGCCAATTCCATGTTTCATGAATGTAGCTAACAATTGAGGTTGTTTGTCACTTTACCTGTGATGCTACCTCATTTGTCTTCCTCATGTATCTTTAGATTGTTTATGTCTTTACTAAGACCTTGTCTCAATCTCACCATGAATTTCTGGTTGGCAACTTGATGCTTCAAGATTTACGTACATCAGTTTGAGGGGGATGCCAACGGGATTAGCTAAATCCTTGATTTATTTCTTCCTTATTCTTCCACTATAATTTATATACTGTATTGTTTGCTGATTTTCTTGCTGTCTTATCTCATTAATTGACAACTTTGAATAGCTGTAAATTAGTCATGAGTTAAACTAAGTTTCCTTGTATAGCTATTGGCAAACTTTCCTTGTATAAAGATAAAGATTCTTATTAAATGTGATTATATCGATGGTAAGAGGCATTCAGTCCAATTTGATATTCATGATGGTTTATTTTTGTGACTAATTGTTGTTTCAGACATTTCATAGACTAACTATTGAGACTTCATTGATCTTGTTTTTGTTTTCTTTTCAGTTCACTATCGGTCTTTGCATTGCATCCATTGTACCTAAGAGTACAGGCTCTTTCCAATAACATACCGGAGGAGATCAAGGTTATGTTTAGGAATTTTATTCTCTATTAAGTAGCAATGGTAACAGTTTCAAAATGCTGATATTTGAAATGCTTTGGGGCTCCTTTAAACAGAAAGAGATTGAAAAGGCCAAGCAGCAATTAGATCGGAAGGTAATGCCATCAAATCTGTATAAATGAGGATTGTCTTATTTATGAAATGCATCGTTGAAAGGCTGTTACAAAGTCTAAATAATTTGTCTTTTTAGTCACTCCTTGTGTTTTAAATAAATATCAGTTCGGAGCAAACACCACTATATCCTGATTATTGACATAATTGTGGTTAATATTTTGTCGGTACAGGATGTTGATTATGAAGCTACAATGGCCACTAAACTCTCAATTGCTAAGAAAGTTTTTGCTCAAGAGAAAGATTTGATACTCAATTCAAGTTCTTTCCAGGAGTTCTTTTCTGAGAATGAGGTATTACTACTGCACTGGGTTCCTGTTTAGTATGCTGGCAAAATATGCTATATATGTTTTATCTATTTGTATCTTGTACATTTTTTCTTTCTCTTCTATAGTAAACCTTCCATGATCAATTATTTCTTGCAGAAACTACAAAAAGACAGCCCTTTTACCTTTTTCTCACTAGGCAGGGTTAATTTCATGAATTAAACAACATCATAATATAAAAATCACATCATATCTATAGAAAAACCATTAATCTATGACTTTTTGGTGGGTAGTTTTTTTGGATCTCCCTCTGTTTCTAGTGATAGAGGCCAACCTTCCATCGGACTCAGCTTTTATCTTGATGTTAACAGGGTTGGTTGAAACCCTATGCTGCTTTCTGTTTCCTGCGGGACTTCTTTGAAACATCAGAACGTAGTCAATGGGGTCGTTTTGCTCATTATTCAGACGATAAGGTATATGCCTTAGTGTAATTTTTATTCTCTTTTCTTTTTACACGGTTATATTTGAGGTTTTATGTTTCCTTTTGTTTACAGCTAGAAAAGCTTGTATCCAAGGACAGCCTGCACTATGAGATAATTTGCTTCCACTACTATGTTCAATATCATCTACATTTACAAGTAAATTAAATTGAACCATATCCTCTGTAAGTTCATGACAATCAAATCACAAACAAATAATATCTTACCATTTACTTCTCATTCTGACTACAGTTATCAGAAGCCGCAGAGTATGCGAGAAAGAAGGGAGTGATATTAAAGGGAGACCTTCCTATTGGAGTTGACAAAAACAGTGTGGACACCTGGGTTTATCCAAATTTGTTCCGAATGAACACTTCCACCGGAGCACCACCAGATTATTTTGATAAAAATGGCCAGAATTGGGGTTTCCCTACTTATAATTGGGAAGAAATGTCAAAGGACAACTATGGCTGGTGGCGAGCTCGATTGACACAGGTTTTGGTTTTGAATTCTTCATCTTATCCTGAAGTGGATAATGTCTTCCAAATTTAAATATATAGGCTAAAAATATTCTTTTCTTAAAATCCATGCCAGATGGCAAAATATTTTACGGCCTACAGAATTGATCACATATTGGGATTCTTCCGTATATGGGAACTTCCAGATCATGCTATGACAGGTCTAGTTGGAAAATTCCGGCCATCTATACCTCTTAGTCAGGTATCCTCATGTTCTCTTCAATTTGAAGGGCACTTGATGCCATGAATGTGTGCTGAACTGCTTTAACTTGCATAAGAAACTTCTTTTTCTTGCTCTGCTTTTAGTCAATTTATAGTTCATGCCTTATCTGTTGTAGGAAGAACTTGAAAGAGAAGGGATATGGGACTTTAATCGCTTGAGTCGCCCATATATTAAGCGGGAACTGTTAGAGGTTAGTAGTCTACCTATGTAGGCTATTACAACTGCATTTTTATGTAATAAATTTATCTCCAGGCTGGATTTCTGTAATGTGTTGCAGTCTTGTAAATGTGTTTCTCAAGGTAAGCTATACTATTTCATATTCATTGTTGTTCAGGAAAAATTTGGAGCTGCTTGGACATTTGTTGCAACAACTTTTCTCAATGAATTTGACAAGAACTTCTATGAGGTGATAATCCTTTTGTGTATAGTTTTCTGTATAGTAGTCATTGATTTCTGTTTGATCATACACTTCCACATAGCACATGCCTTTAGATTTGATCATAAATTTACATGAATGGACTTTGCTTTAGTTAGCAGATTTGTTTGCAAAAGATCTTTCCACTGAACGATTTTATGATGTCAATGCAAGTTGGGAATGATAGATAAGTAGGATATTAAGTTTGTTGTTAGAAGCTGTTAACATATTCTAGAGATTTCTTGGTAATCTTTACTTTAGGCTTAGAGCTCTCTCTCTATATATAGAGGTGGATGTTCTGATCACATTAATAAATTGAATACAGTTTTTTCTTATTCATATTAATCTTTGTCAAGTTAATATATAAGTTGATTAAGCTTTATGAGCCAAGCAACATGTCTTTAGTGAAATGACCTAAATGGCCTGAAAATCCACTATAACATTCCCAGTATTCAATTCATTTTTATCAAACACCCCAATCACATCATCGATGGGTTTTGTAAAGTTATCAGCGTTTGTTAAACAGACTGAAATCACTGGTTTAGTATTGGCAGAGAGGACATTTTGGTGTACGTCTTGGAATATACTAGGAAGACAACTTCTAAAGAGTGCTACTGCTATGTATCTATCCTTATTGCATTAGAGATTAAATACTTTTGAAATGAAATCCACAATTTGCATAAAATTCGGTTTTAGAAATCCAGCGGGTAGTATATCTTCTTCACAAAACATAAACTGTTTGATGTTCTTTATTGAAGTATTGGTAAATGGAGATTTTTTTTTTCGTGATAGAACAATATAGGTTGCATGGTTACTTATTTGTTAAGCAAGAGTGTGCGGACATTCAAGATTGAAGTTATTTCTGTACCTATGGGCAAACCTCTTGCTATATTTTTGTAAAATAATGTAGTCAATGTAATATGTAGGATTCGTTGGCACCAATCTGGGGGGTTTATAGATTTTGTCATGTATGATGTGATAACATATAATGTCCAGATTTGTTGGTTAATTCTAAATATGCCATTCAATGATTAAATTTTCTGTCAACTATTTTTCAACCATTCTATGTTTTATCCGAGTGTTGAAGTGTCTTGTTCAATAATTGCTTTTATTTTCAATAAATGGATTTAGTTCAAGGAGGATAGCAACACAGAGAAAAAAATTGCTTCCAAACTGAAAACTTGTGCAGAAAGTTCTGTATTGTTGGAGAGTGAAGACAACCTACGGCGCAATCTCTTTGATCTTTCACAGGTAGCTTCATCAAATTTGCTTCCTTGTTCAAATTCCACTTCTGTCCGTGTTTACATTTACTAGGAAATATAAAACTAATTAAGATTTATTTTCATTTTGACTTACAGACTTGTTAAGAGTTTTACTCTATTCAGTAAACCATATGGTTCTGTTGTTTTTAACCTACTATTTCACTGAACTGAAAGCAAAACCTTAGTTACTGCAATGATAATGATGTGCCACTTCCTTATTAATTAATTAGTAGCATAAAATATTTTACATTGATGATAAATTAATTTTTACATTCTTCAATCTTAAATTTGTTTTTTTAATATCTTTTGAATATTTATTCTGTCTTGTTATCTGTGTTCTTTTTGGTATTGCAAGTGCTACATTATGTTCTACGCTATTGGCTTGCAGAATATAGTTTTAATCCGTGATCCAGAGAATCCAAGAAAATTTTATCCTCGTTTCAACCTTGAAGATACCTCAAGTTTCCAGGATTTGGATGATCACAGGTACCTTAATAATCCGTGACTTGTGGTGCTGTCCACTAGGATCGTTCCTACAATATGCTGAAAACTGTTCTTCATCTAATACAATTACTTTTTCCATATTCTTCATGAAAATATCTACTCACTAGATCTCTTATTGCTTGTCATATAATACAGCAAGAATGTTCTTAAAAGATTATACAATGACTACTATTTCTGTCGTCAAGAGAATCTTTGGAGGCAAAATGCATTGAAGACCCTTCCTGTACTTCTAAATTCATCAGACATGCTGGCCTGTGGGGAAGATTTGGGCCTCATTCCATCTTGTGTCCATCCTGTATGCCCTTTATGTTTTCCTCAAGCTCTCTTAATCAAGAAAATCAATCTTTATTTTACTTGCAATTCACACATTATGACTTATCCCAAAGATCTTGAGAAAATTTTATTTTTATTTTGGGCACATTTAAAGGACCTGTCTTCAAATTTGTAATGCAGGTTATGCAAGAACTGGGATTAGTTGGGTTGCGCATTCAGCGTATGCCCAATGAACCTGATCTGGAATTTGGTATTCCTTCTCAGTACAGCTACATGACGGTACACCAAATTAGCTATTCTACCAATTAGATATTCGGGGTTTCCTTGTTATGATATGCTAAATCTAAATTCATCTTTATAGAGAACTAAATTTTTTCAATTTAGAGTGCTTTTACAATTGGGTGACTTGCGGCAATGTGCAGGTATGTGCCCCATCATGCCATGATTGTTCTACCATGCGTGCTTGGTGGGAAGAAGATGAAGATAGAAGACTCCGGTTTTTCAAGAATGTGATGGAGTCCGATGAACTGCCGCCAGATCAATGTATTCCAGAAGTTGCACATTTTATTATAAGGCAACATTTTGAAGCTCCATCAATGTGGGCAATCTTCCCTCTTCAGGTATTCTCACAGTCATGTTGATATAAAAGGGTGAAAGCAAACTTTGATTTTATGGCTATCTGGACCAATTCCATTTTTGAAATTCATGCCCTTAATCTGGTGATGCATGTGAGCAGGACTTGTTAGCATTAAAAGAAGAATATACAACACGCCCTGCAACAGAGGAGACAATCAATGACCCTACAAATCCAAAGCACTATTGGAGATACCGTAAGTCCTAAGCTTTGTCCTCAGTTAACTCTGCTAGAGAATCTGTGATTATTGAAGTGCCTTTTGTAACATTATGATCGAAGTGTGTGCTTTGGATTGTTGTCAGGTGTGCATGTGAGTTTGGAATCATTGATTAAGGATATTGACCTTCAAACCACCATCAAAGATCTTGTACGTTGGAGTGGAAGATCACTCCCTAAGGAACAAGCTTCAGGAATAGATGCCAGCCTACTGGCAGCATTGTCAGTAGCAGAAGCTGTTACTGTGTTGCAAGTAGCAGAAGCTGTTTCTGAGAAACAGAAGTTTTCTGGTACCACGGAAAAGCATGTTCTTGTCAAATAAAAATTGTGGATGATGAGGTTCACCATGCTAGCCCTACAAATCATGTCCCATAACCTGCTACGATGGAGTTAGTAATAATGATCATATGTGTAATCATTTTCATCTGTTCCTGTTATGTTTCTTGATCAATAATGCAAATAAATCTCGAAGCATGTATTGTTCTGTCTAAGTTTTAGCTATTAAGAGAAATGTTAGAAATACATTGTCTTATCAAGCGTAGAAATACCCTCATTTTATAACTAAACCAACTTAAAATTGTATTATAACGTATGTGAGAGGGAACTACTAACTATATGCCACATTATCTATCATAAACTGTTACTAACGTCCCATTAATCGAGAAACTAACGTCCAAACAAAAAAAAATTAAGAAACTATTTGCATGAAATTGGTTTTTAAAGAACCTATTAACACGTACACTAGGACTTCAAGAATCAATTTAAATATTTACTTTAATGCATCCTTTACGTAGGCAACATTAACGTAGTCAACTGTAAATAAGAAAAGAAAAACATTATTATACTTATACTCATTTATATATTAGAAATTCATTTTATCTTAATCAATGTCAGATCTCCACCGGAAGAAAGTGTATACAAGAGTGTGAAGAATAAATGGAATCTTGTAATAGTATAGATACAAATATTTCTCTTCTTCACTATTTTACTTCAACCATAACAAAGAACATTGAATCTATTTAATAAGACAAAGATTGAACATTATGTCATGTTGAAAGCCTCTTCTCTTAACGTGAATTTGATTTAATAATCTAAAAACCTAAATTATAAAATGTAACTTTTTTTATTTATATACTTTTTGAAATTTCTTATTAAATTATTTATCTCTTTTAATTTTTCTATTTTATCTTTTTTTTATTTAATTATATTACTTTTTATACTTTATTTATTTTAAAATATATAATATTATTAATTCAATAATAAAAATATATACTTTACATAAAAATATATTTATTTATTTTTAAACTTAAATTGTAACATAATATAAACTTCAATACGTTTATAGTCCTTATATATAGAATAAAAAAATTTAATTTTGATTTTGAAAAAAGAAATTCAATCCTGAAAAATTTGAAATCATTGTTTAGTCATTACAAAATGAGTAGATTTCGATTTTAGGATTTGGAAAAAAATTTTATTGATATTCATCTCTATAAAGTTTGGAATCACAATTTTTAGTTTTAAACATTCATTTAAAATAAATAAAAAAAATAATATTTAAGTTATAAATTTCAAATTTTTTCAAAAGTGTTATACGTTACCTTAAAATCAAAACTAGTTTATTTTTCAGAACTAAAAATATTTAGCCTACAATGTAAGTCTACAAAATATTAAAAACTGACTTAACTAATTTTGATAGGTTTCGATACCTATCAATTTTGTTTTGTTTTCATTCCGTTTAATTTTTGTATTTGTGTTATGTTGACATCATTACAGAAGTATGCATTAGCATTTGGTGTTATTATAATACTAAGTCATGATATGATCCTCCGACACAGATTCAATGTTTTTTTTTATTGTCTGAAATTAAACAACTCCAATTTCGCATAAAAATGAAGGTTGATGTTGGTGAGAATCTGACTGTGAGGCGGTTTTTTGAGCGCAACAAATAAAGAACAAATAGCAGGGAGAAACAAGAAACCTGCGATGCAGAGAAGCTTTTAACGGCCACAAACCAATAAAAGCAAAATGCCACCATGAAAGGTAACAACCTGACCACAACCTATTTTTCGGTTGACGTCATGTGTCACGTCGTGAAAAGGCCACGCAGGAAGCAAGAAGCGGTTACAGTTTAAGGTTGTTAGTTAAA
>Ga0099823_1008717_pt1 | contig 10308 bp, 4 predicted proteins | sample CowpearedBW_FD_76831 | JGI IMG/M metagenome (GOLD analysis project Ga0099823, IMG submission 76831) | Root nodule microbial communities of legume samples collected from California, USA - Cow pea red BW | ecosystem: Host-associated > Plants > Roots > Nodule | place: USA: California | collected...
AAATATTTTAATATAATTTAAAAAATAAATAATTAAAATAAAAACAAACTTGTTGTTACTCATGTTTTTATAGAGCTTTAATTTATGGGTTAATGTTTTATATAGCTAACAACTATATTCTTATTACAGTTTACTCATTTGTCTCCTTTTACTACCTATTAATACCACCTAGGTGCATGGGAAAAGACACAATAAGACAACAACAAAGAATAACAAACACTAGAGTTTTCTCAAGATTGTTCTTCTTGTCTTTAAGATAGTAGTGTTCATAAGGTTCGGAGATCCTTTGCTGCATTCGGTCGATCTTACAGGTTGTTGTATCTTGGGAGAGAAACGCATATGATTTGAAACACATATGATTGTGTATTTGTTTAGCCCTGTGCAATAAAAATATTTTCTCTCTAAGAATAGCGTTATGTGTGCCTCAACCCAGGCTATTTTTACTTTTTACCTTTTATCTTTTATCTATTATTTATTATTTTTATAATAATTATCAAGTCTCTAATTAATATTCTTTTATTCATACACATGTCAGTATTATTATTGCTCTAATTATAATTATTATTATGTTATTTCATATTTTTATTATTATTACTATTATTTAAGTAATATTTTTCTAACAAATATAATTAATTAACTCCCCTAAGTAGTATGACTTGTAAGAAAAGTAACTTCAATATTCATAAATTTCCAAAGTGAGGTGAAATTTTTTCCAAAACTTCAACCTATACTATCAATATTTCCATCAATTTAGATTAGTATAAATTCTTATTCCTTAGTTGATTTTAACGCATGGAGTATAAAATTCTCATATATTAAAAAAAATAGAGAAGATATATAATCAATTATAGAAGAAACAAAAACTTTAATAAAGATTTTGATTGTCCTATTTCAACTATCCACCATCACTATTTCAGTAGTATAACCTCATGGTAGAAAAGATAACTAATAATTAACTATAAATCATATAAAGAATATAAGGAGAGTTTAAATACATTAGATAAATGAAATCTTAGTTAAATGCTTTAGATGAATGAAATCTTGGGTAAAAAAATAATAAATTATTTTAGATCTATTTATAAACATTTCAAAAGGCTTTTTCATATTCTGTCTTTTTTTAAATTGTATCTTTGACATTAAAAAGTAATATTACAATAATTATTAATTAATTGGGTATATCATTATTTCTATAAGATAACGGTATTTTTTTATATAAAATAAGTGATACTAGAAAAAAGAGACATTTAAAAGTGTTAATTAAAACAATATTTTTAACACTGTAGGAAAGAGAAACAATTTATATAGGTTATTAAATAATGATGTAAAAAACTTTAAACAACCTCCAATATTCACAAATTTGGAAAGACTGGAGGTAGAAAAATGTTCAAATCTACATTGATCACATAAATCTAAATTACTAAAAAACACATATGAAATTAGAAATAAAATAAGACCCAACTCAATTTAGGTTGTAGTGGTAGAATAGTAAAGTGGTTCGTGATTTTGACTGTTCCAAATAACGAACAAAAGAGCGAAAGAGTATACTTCAAGGAAAAAGAAATTATCTTTAATTATAACATTTTGTTCTTTGTTGTATTGTCCTAGACTCTTTTGATTAGTGACTTAAAAATGTTTATAACTTTTTTTTAGATTTAAAATTTGAAGACAATATGTTTATAATTTATATATATTATTTATTTTATATTTATACAATTTATTAGTTCACAACTACACCGTTACTCTTTAAGGGGATGTTTTATAAATAATCATTTTTTATAATTTAATAGTTTTTAAAATGTAAATATTACCTTTAACAACAATAAATTTCATTTTTAATGTAAAGATAGGATAGTTTGTAACTAGATTTTCAATGGGAATAAGAAAAAGAAAATATGATTTTAAAATAAATTTAAGGTTAAAAACCAAGTGCACCCACCAATGGCATTACCAATCATAAAAAACCAAGTGTCTCAACACTTTTTTTTTTCTCTCCCTTCACTCTTTCTTTTATGCCTTCCCTCTACCAAATTTAAGTGCAATCAAACCAAACATAATGTCCTGTTTTTGGAGCACAGTTAATTAAGTGCAATCAAACCAAACATGATTTAAGTAATAATAATAATAAATAAATATTTATTTTCTTTTTTGATAAAGACTGAATCACAATATTGTTCTTCTTTTACGAAATGCTGCACTTAATCACGTGCTGATGTCCAATTGGGCCACTCTTCCAGAGGCTACGCGCTTGCTTCTTGTCAATCTTGCTACCCACAACAGCTTCAAAACGCAAACATAAGATTATGTAATGATGAGTGATGAAAACATGATTATACAGGATTCAACAACGTTTAACTCCCAAAACGTAACATAACACACTTTTCTAACCTTAATCCTCTCCAAAAACCTTTTAAATTTAATTTCTTCCATCATTTCACTCTCCTTTCACAGTTATGAAATGGGACCAGCCATTGCATTATTATGCAACAAAATGAGGACATCCTGGTACAACACACGTCAAGGGAAAAAAAAATTTAAATCAGATAAGCCCAAAAATTAAAACGGATCACTGTAACGGGACTAGTTTAGTGTCACCATCAAAACCTAGCTCCATGCCGAAACAGTTAGCTTGTGGGCCTTCTAAATATGCATCCAATGTTCTCCTGATCGTATTATCCTTTGACGTCCCCAAAACGCACACAACAAAATTCCATGCCAAATTTTAAATTATATAATTTTCGTGCATTATCTATATTTGTGCCCCAAATCTATTCCAAGTACAACTCATATGCGTGGGAATGGTTTTTTTATACATATTAAACCCTTTCTAATTACTTTAAACGTCTTCTCTAATTAATTCAGTTACAGTTTCTAATACATACATTTTCAAACATCTTAATGCTTCTGGAGTTTTGTAAGTTTTACTTCCTATTCATTAATCAGTTTCGTTCGTAATAACGTGTGTGGTTTCCATATACAAAAGGGTTGAATATTCTTCTGATTCTGATTAAATTCTTAAAATATCCATAACCATCATTATTAGAAACTTTACCACAAATTGACCCCTCTCACTCTCACTCCATCTCGCTCACATCACATACTCACTCACTCCTATTATTTAAATCCAAACAATGATTAATTACTCCAAAACCTTTTCGTAACCCAACCGCACCTGTTACGAGTTTCAGATCCCGAATACATTAAAACCCTTACCACGTGGCAGAACTGGATTGGGTGGGGGAAATCAACGGTTGAAATCTTGGATAGGACGAGGCAGGGTAGTTTGATCGTACGGCAGGGAAGAGAGAACCGCTCAAACCTCAGTGGAAACGACTTCGTACGCTGCCACCGAGGTCTGTGTCCGTGGAACAGTGTGAGTGAAGAGAGAGATATAATATAAACCCACAGCGCGCACCATTCTCCACTGTCCAAGGAGATCAAGCACCAAAGCCAAGACCTTTCTCTCTCTCTCTCTCTCTCCCTCTCTCTCTCTCTCTTCGTCTTTCTCTTTCTCTCACTCTTTTTTTTGTTGCGGTTTGGTTATTCCGTTAGTGAATGTTAAACTGAGTTTGCGGTTCGGGTTTTCATTTATGGATCCGGGTGGGATGATGAACGAGGGTTCCTTTGCGAATAATGGGAGCGGCAATACGGCGCCGTATAGCTTGGCGGAGATCTGGCAGTTTCCGCAAGCGATTAATGGCGGCGGAGGATTGGGTCTCCGGAGCCCGCAGTTCGGACATGGGCCGGGGCAGTTTGGGGATTTTCCTCCCGGGCCCAACAATGGGCTTGGGACGAGTAACACCAGAAAGCGGCGAGACTCGGAGGATGATTCGGCTAAGGCCGTGTCCACCAGCAATGCCGTGGTACATAATCGCTCACTAGCGTTTGTTATTTTGTTTTGTTTACTTGAATTGATTGAGGATGTGGTTAAGGGTTGTTTGGATTGCGCAGAATGAGGGTGATGGAAAACGTGTTAAAGCAACAGCGAATGGTGATGGTAATGGTAAAGGTGAAGGAGAAGTCAGTTCAGGAAAGCCTGCGGAGCAAAGCGCAAAGCCTCCTTCGGAAGCTCCCAAGCAAGATTACATTCACGTCCGAGCCAGAAGGGGTCAAGCCACTGATAGTCACAGTCTTGCAGAACGAGTAAAATTTTGTTCTTTTGTTTCTTTTCTTAATGGGTTGTTCTGTTAAAAATGTAAAGTGAATATATGGAAGTATGGGTTTACCTTTTTTATGTTAATTTAAAGGGGAAATTGAGTTTAAGGTGTGTTTGGATGAAGGAAAGTTCTTGATTGTGATTTCTAATTGGGACTTTGGTGGATGCTGCACAGGCTCGAAGGGAAAAGATTAGTGAAAGGATGAAAATTCTTCAGGATTTGGTCCCTGGTTGTAATAAGGTATTGTTTTTGTACTGGTGTAGTTTTGTTTCTGCTCACGAATGTGTGCGCATAATTAAAAAAAAAAAAAAAGTTTATGGGTTGGAAAAGAACAACGTTATCTTTTGGATGTTTATATGTGCACGTCTCTGTCAAGATGGCCATATACATATTGATAACACAATGGAAAATTATTTGTGATTATTGGTATGGTTATGAATTTATAATTCATGGAAAGTGTGAATTGAGATGCTTTCTCTGATTTAGGTTATCGGGAAAGCGTTGGTCCTTGATGAAATAATAAATTATATCCAATCTCTTCAGCGCCAAGTTGAGGTAGATATCATTGCTTTTTTATTATTTTCTTATTTTTGCTCAATTAAAATCTTTCTTAAATTTATGTCTGTCCTGAATCTCTGTTATTGGATGGATGTCACAGTTTTTGTCAATGAAGCTTGAAGCAGTGAATTCGAGACTGAACTCCGGTATTGAAGCCTTTCCTCCTAAGGATGTAAGTCTTAAAACACTCTTGCTTTTTATATTGAATTTCTGAATATTAAATTCTTCTTTTTGACAATACATCTGTGCAATTCTACCTGTTGCTATGTTTCTAGGATTTCTGTTAGGGTTGAACTATCTCTTTTAGAGAGATACTGTGTGTGTCTTAAGAGTTTGTTTTATTTGCAAACTTGTTTATTGGGATGTTTGGAAATTTTTTGGGTGGAATGTTGAGTTGAATGTTGGTAGAGTATTGTTGAAAGATCATGAGTCTTAAAAGCCATGAATTTTGATTCCAGTTTGGTCAGCATGCGTTTGATCCCGCGGGCATGCCGTTCGGTTCACAAGCTCCAAGAGAGTATAGCAGAGGATCTTCACCTGAATGGTTACATATGCAGGTAGGAGGAGGTTTTGAAAGAACAACGTAGTGTATGAGATTCCATGGTAATAAATACAGAAACCAGAGGTATTTGGTCCTTCATTAGCTCCCAGAAAACATGAATGATAGACTCAAGAAGCAAGTCCAATGGGTACCTCATTCCCATTTTCTACACTAGGCATGGAGCTGTTACTGTTTTTCACAGGACTGCTTCAGTTTTTATTTAAGCATCTCCATATGTTTGGTGTGTTGGAAAATGAATTCATTTACTCAATATGTAGTATAGTGGACTTTTTAGGCTTTGTATTCTGTACTCAACATAGCCCTTAAAATGATCATTTTTCTTGTAAAAGAATGCTGCTTCATCTTAATACATGATGCTTACATATTGTGTAATAGTCTCAATAATGTTGGCAAAGCAATGTTGAATAAAGTAACCTAGTCACTTTTCTTTCTGACTTTTAGTGTGTTTAGTGCACAAGATCTTCAAAACTTAAAACACTTTAATCTAATCTAAGGTGAAGTTCAGGATAGGGACCTAATAGGGAAAATAATTGTTGAGTTGTTAGATTTAGTTTCGGTGTAGTCGCTACCACCGTAAGCGATAACTTTAGTGTTTGATGTTACAATTGCAACAGAAGTTGCACCATTGATGTCAGAGAAGATATGGCCAAAGAGAAATCGGGATAGTGAAAGATGAAAAAAAAATTAGGACACTTCATTTAGTAACTATTAAATCTAACAGTGCTACTTTTTTTTCTTCAATAAAACCCTAATCTAATAATAGATTCCTAGCAGGAGTTGATGTAGCAACTCTTTATTTTCAACACATTATTAAATGTTACAAAATCGCGAGTGAAATACACATAATTAAGAAACAAGTGACACATAAGATTTTGTACATGTGGAAGCTGTGCCCTTTTTTCTCCTCCTTTACTTAAAATTTGATGGCCAATAGCAAACATAGAAAGCATAACTACATGATGAAAAAAACAATTTTAAAACATAAAGAAACATCAAAAGAAAGTGGTATTTTTTTAAATTATGAGTAAAACTATGTTAAAAAAATTAATTAAAAGCATTGACTACAAAATGGGGTGTGCATGAATGAGAGAATATTTTGGTTTTGATCACGCCTCGTAGAGCTTTTTAAAAGAAGCTAGTGGATATAATGTATAGAGAGATTAAACTTTTCTATGGCATATGGTTATAGATTCTCTTGATGGAAAATCTCCAATTTTAAAAATTTAGAAGATTATATTTTGTTTAAGTATGCCAAGCATGTCATGTGAGAACCGATTTGTGAAGAAAATGTGGTCTTGTTAAGGTGGATTACGCTACAATTTTGCAAGTTACAAATGAATAGATTTGCAACATTATGTTTTTACTATTTTTCCACATTTTACATGATGCACAATAAGACATGAGATATTTGTTAAGCTTGGAAACCCATAACTTCATTTTTCTCTATGTGATTAAATGAAGTTTTCTCTCTAGTCATCTAGTGGTTGCTCCCATCAATCGACCCATTTAAGATGATTTTTTATGGTATTGTGACAAAGAAAGGCCAAAGAGAAGAGTTGCATCTGATTCATTTTTTGTTAAATATGTTTTTGTCCCTTAACTTTCAGTAAATTTTGAAATTAGTCCATTTTGAAATTTTAGACAAATTTAGTTATTCATCTATCAAAATACGTGGATTTAGTTCTTTTAATAAAATTTTGTTAAGTTTATTTGACATTTTAAGCGTGTTTCATAATAGTATTTGACTTAACATTAAAGCAAAGATGTGTCAAACAGAACAAAGAACTCAAATACAATCCTGAAATGCGTACGAGACATTAAATAAATCTAACAAAATTTGATTAAAAAGACTAAATTCACATATTTTGAAAGATGAATGACTAAATTAGTCCAAATTTTTGAAATGAACTAATTCTGACTGAAAATTATGGGACTACAAATATATTTAACCCTTCATTTCTTAGAGATCATTTCTTTACTTATGAAAAATGATTCATGAACACCAAAAAGGTACATTAACACCTAATATACACTTATAGAGAGAGAGAACAAAAAAGATAAATTTATTAGTTATATGATGTAATAAAAAGAGAGAAATAAAAAGAAAAAACAAGTGTATAATAAGTGTAGATAAAATTAAGGTGTACATGTAAGGCCTAGTTTTTCTGTTGCCTTAGTTTTCAAAGGTTATCCCACTTTAATGGGCTCGAGGGTTGGCCCAAAACGAAATCAGACCTAATGTGCCCTAACCCTAAACATTTGTTCACTTTCGTAAAAACAGATCCCCTTCTCTTAGAGCTGCTGCCGCCTCTGCTAGGGTTCCAAAGCATACCTTCAGTTCACGTTCCCTTTGACTCCGTTCTTGACTCACGTAAGTATTCCCAACCCATACTTCTAAATCTCTGGTCCTATTTCCGGGTAGTGTTAGAGCTTCAGTAGTAAACGCCCTCTGTTCACTGGTTCCAGCTCTGTGATCTTCTCCTAGGGTTGTGGTACTCCGCTGTTCGGTGTCGAGGCATTAAAACTAGCTCGTTCCAGGTACGGGAAGCTAGAACCTCTTTGTCTGGTGTGATTTTGACCTGTACCATTGTAATTTCATTGTCTTCTTGAGTTTGTGTGCCGCCATGAATGCCTGGACTGTCTGGAGTTTCTGTTTGGTATGTGTGTATGTGTTATGCAGGTGCGAGTAGTGGCGAACATTGATAATCTCGCCCAAGCGAGCTGGTCTCGCCTAGGTGAGATGAGCAGAGGCTCGCCTAGGGTTTTCTACGCGAGTTGCCGCTCAGGCGACCAAACCCTTGTTTTGAGCGAGCGAATGTCTCGCTTAGGCGGAGAGGGTCTCGCCTAAGCGAGATTGCGGAAGGGCTACTGTCCTCCTTGTTGAGCTCTCGCCTAGGCTGAGGGGAGCTCGCCTGAGCGAGAGTCCTTCTCGCTTGAGCAAGACCCTCCAGCCTGAGCGAAGAGCTGGGCGAGGATGCGTCCCGAGTTGTTTTTCCCTCTGTGCTTGGATGTTTAACTTCTGCTTATATGAGTTATTGTATGATGGTTTAATGGGAAGGAATATGCATGATTGGGAGAGGATTATATGTGGGGAATTGTGAGCCTGACATGATTTCTATATGAGTTGTACATGAGATGTTGGATACATATATATGTGTGTGTGGTCACGAATATGGCATGAGCAACAATGGACCTTGATGATTGGTAACCCAGTGACATGGTATTGGTATGAGAGGAAGCATTTTCACTCATGGTTGGAAATGACGAGTTGGTATTGATTTAACCTGTGATAAATGAGGGTTGGTTATGGATGTAGTATGAAGTTTCTATGCATGATGTATGTGTTTATTTCTTAGTTGTTTATATATGTTGGTGAGTGGTCAATACGTAATCCCTTGGAGTCTCTGGGTGAGGCTTCAGGGTCGTGCTTTAGTGGTCGGGACGTAATTCCATGGCCCATGTTAGTGGGTGTCTATGGTGGTGCCCCATCTGTATGGTCTGGTAAGGATTCAAGGTAAGGTTGCATCTTGACACTCTAAAGGGTCAGTTAGTCTCACTTAGAGCGGATTGACTTCTGTGGTGAGAGTAGCAGGAGGCCTGTAATTCATTAAGGGCTAACCTTGTGGTGAGGGAAATTGATTCATTGTAACACTTGTAACACATAGCTCGGGGGTGAGCAACTTGGGGGTGAGCAGAGGTATCCACCACAAGTGCAAGCATCCGCTGAATCCGACCAGATTATATGTATCCGGATGAGTCGAGTCGTGTCTTAGTGTATTGTTTGAGAAGTCATAACATGCTTGGTTGATATGTGTATATGGGATTGTGAAAATATATTTGATTGTATGGATGAAATCTTTTGTGCTCTAACTTACCCTACTTTTATTGTTATGTGTTCTGTTTGCTGTGTGGTACTCTCTTTTGCGATGATCATCAGCTTGTTGGTGTGAGTAGATGCGAGGAACACCCGTGGGCAACAGGGAGGTGATGGTTCCGCTGCATAGTCCATGTGGAATGGACTTTAATTTCTTTATGGGCTTTTCTTTAGGGCTATGGCCCATGTACTTGTTCCTCCTTGGATTTATATACTTTTTGTTAAACTTTTTATCCAGTTTTCTTTTGGGCATCGTGGTGTGCCTTGGGTTGTAAGGGTTGAGTTTTAAACTCTAGGACTGAGCTAGTATGTTATCTTTATGTGACGCTTACTTTAATTTCGCATATTAAATTAAAGGGTTAAGTATGTTTTTAGTCCCTGAACTTTGACTCAAAATTGGAATTTGTCCCTGGTCAAAACTTTGATAAATTTTGATCCCTAAACTTTAAAAATGAATGAATATAGTCCTTTTAATCCAATTTTGTTAACTTTCTTTTATGTTTCGAACGCATTTCTCAGTAAATATTAAGTCGAGAATGTGTCAAACGGCGTAAACAACTCCAGTATTTACTAAGAAATGCATTCAAAACTTAAAAAACAGTTAACAAAATTGGGTTAAAAGGACTATATTCATTCATTTTTAAAGTTTAAGGACCAAAATTTATCAAAGTTTCGACCAGGGATGAATTCCAATTTTGGACCAAAGTTCAGAGACTAAAAACATACTTAACCTTAAATTAAATGGGGTGTTACAGTACATATATCATTCCACTTTTATCTATATTTGTCTATACTGAACATTCTACATGACCTCTAAACAATTAGATAGAAATGGTTTTGTAATGTACATATTAGAATAAACATATATTTGTTATACAAATTTTCTATTAGGAATGACTAATAATCGTTTATTGTAATTCATTTGGGATGCAATTCAAGTTTGTCAAGAGAAGGATTAAAGAATTTTTAACATTAAAAAATATGATAGGTGATTTAGCTTTCGTTAATTTCTTTTTTGAGTTCTAATTGGTTTCTTAGTCTTCTATATTAGAAGACTAAAAATGTATTGTTGATTTTATTGTATCTCTTAAATTTTATTTATTGTTTATAACAACTTTGGAAATAAGAGAGTTTCAAGAGTCTTCTCAAATTAATATATA
>Ga0099823_1008719_pt1 | contig 10308 bp, 7 predicted proteins | sample CowpearedBW_FD_76831 | JGI IMG/M metagenome (GOLD analysis project Ga0099823, IMG submission 76831) | Root nodule microbial communities of legume samples collected from California, USA - Cow pea red BW | ecosystem: Host-associated > Plants > Roots > Nodule | place: USA: California | collected...
CCCACCATTTTCCATGACTATAAATGGATTTCTCTTATAAACTGTATTTCATTTAATATCAACTCCGCTGCAAAATATCATCTCCGACTGCGAAAATCTAGTATGCAAAGACCACACAATACACAATTATTATAATTATGGTGTATCATGGACCATCTATAGAAGATTACTCGTTATACAAAGATATAGAGAAGAATCATTATGTACAATCTTACCTAAGCAGGTATATATAAAGATATTTCTAAATTCAAACTTAAGACCAATTGGTCACCAGCAATTTTTTGCAGCAACGTAATAAATGGGCATAATGAACTACAAACAAGACTTCAGCTATGCTAAAGTTTTTTTATACATATTATTTTGTATCTGTAAATGTGATGCCTAAAGACATAAAAAAATTATTGGATTTCCATTACAAATCATACCATGCAGAGCAGGCAGAAGGACTAAAGTTTGTCTTTAGTTGGAAGGAAACATTGATTTCAACTTAGTGCAACTACCTTTAGACAAACCATCATCTAGGAAAACCCAAAAGGACACGTGCACAAAAAGAAAAAGGAAATGGCAATCATAAGGGTCGATCAGAAGTATCCTTTAGATAAGACAGCTAGCAGGCGAACCTTTCTTGAGCTGTTAATTAGCACAAAGCAACAGCTCTTCAGTCCTTTAGCCGAATTCGTTGATTGAAGAACAGAAAAGGACCTCGAAATATTGCACAATGATCAATGAATTGAAAACTTCTTTATGTACAGTTTTTCCATGTCTAGAGGCTTGGTTGGATATCTCTGCTCCGCACATAAGTTAAAAATTGAGTCGGTAATTCTGCAAGAAGTGCTTGAACAACTGAAAATCCACCTGCAAGTGAAAAAGTTTGCAATTATTTTGATATGTTAGCCATCATTCACCAAATATTTGTTCTTTGCAAAGTATATAATTTTTCTTTCTTAGTGATTTCATACAAGGCCCTGAAACCTCTATCATCATCTCAATCCTAATTGTTTAAAATGGCACTTACTTTGAACCTCACGAAATGGAACAAATTGAACTATATCACGTGAAGCAACACGTCCATATGAACTCTCAAGCCTCTCTCCCTTGTCTGCATCTAAGACCTAAACAAGAAATTGGACAACAAAATTATTTCACAAACACGGTTCATAGCCTCAGACGCCTAACATTACAACTCTACGTATAAAGAGCATACAGGTTTGATTTATTACCTCCATTTCTTTGAAATCAGCACCTCCAACCCCAACAATGAGGATTGATAATGGCAGATCAGATGCTTTAACAATGGCATCTTTTGTTTCTTGAAGATCTGTCACTACTCCATCCTTGGAGCATACCAATTAAACTCAGCAGCAGTGATGGAAAAATCTTCATAAAATTCTTAGTAGTAAGAAGGATAGGTGATCTTTTGTTACATGTAAGATAAATATGGAGCATCTTGCTTACTATGCATAATATTGTGGATGCATTAAGGCAAACTAGAGGGAAACATACATGACAAACAACCAAAGAACCATTAAGTTATAATAAACTTACAGATTGTGTTCAATGAGGTAAAATTAGGATTTACTTTCAGAGATAAATATTGAACGCTGCAAAGTATATTGACTCTTACTGTGATTATTAACAAAACAAAATACTTTCTTCCACCATTTGCTACAGATTGGCTGGCAATCAGTGCAGCTGTGCTTATGACAGGTCCAAAAAGAGTAGGTCCTGCAAGAGATACATTATGCAGGGCACTTGTGTAAGCCATCATAATTCCTTGGATCCCTTCCACCTACAACAGACAGAAACTTCTAACTAACAAAGAACTGTTTCAATATGACAATACAAGCAAGACCAGACATAGCAGCTCTACCTCACAATAATGACTACTTCCATTCAAGTTGAAGCAATGAGAAACAGGACCATCAATTGGTCGTGCCCCAAATCCCCAAGTAGGAAATCGTTTGTCTGAATCATAAAACTGTAACACTTCCCCAACCTCAACAATTGCCTAGAAATAAATTCATAGCACGTCAATGATGGATCAATTAAACATGTAGTTATGAATTTAAACAAAGAATTATTTCTCACTCTCTGGTATGCATTTGGCCGTCCTGAAGGATCAATATAATGCAAAGAATCAGGAAGGCGTGGATTTCCATTCGAAGCTGGTAAATAAGAGAAGGTCACTGTAAGCATATATTTCTTCCCCCCTCATTTCATGCAAAACCAGAAGCATGTTAGGCATTAGATTAAGTTTATCTACTTTTATCCCACAGATAGAGTCGGTTTGAGGGTGGCGGAGGGCAACCTCAAACCAGCTGTTGTGTCTGACAACAAGGGACTTAAAGGGTTAGAATTTTGGGGAACCCACAAATGGTTCCTCAAGGTAAACTGAGCAAACTCCACCTAGACAAGCGCACAAGTGGAAATTGAAACCAAAGCATTATGAGTAAGGAGGATTACTGTTTAACTACTTAGTGGCTTGGTGGTAGTTTGAACTACGAAACGAAAGGTAACATTATTTAAGCAATAGTGAATTTGTATTGAAATTCTACCATTATTGTAAAGCTCTGTTAAAATAGTGGTGCTTTGCAAGGCTAAAAATTAATGTATCAGCAAAATATTTCAGAAAGAAAAATATTTTTCATATTAGTTATCTCAGAAATAGCAAACATAACAAATTAGCTATAATATAAGTTTGGGTATCTTTCTGACTTAAAATAGGCAAGCTGTCATGAAAAATGAGAACAAAGTAATAACTGTGCCAAGTGGTATGGGCAAATTAATAAAAACATAATATGATTAAATACCATCGCAAGAGTAGAAATCCCATAATGTATAATCAGCCTTAAATAAGGGTTAGGACATATCCATTGTTGAATTGGAGGCTAGACTTGCAACAATGGTCTGAATAATAGCCATGTCAATGGCGGAAGGAGGATGCTGGAGGAAGTTTCAGTAGATCCACAGCTGAAAGAACCTAAGAGGGCCCAGTACTGTCTTTACATATTGACCTACCTTCAGATGATCCAAGAAGGCGAAGAAGTACCTATCCAAAACAGATAAATGCCACATTGCCCAGAGGTGACACAGCAGCCACAAATTGGTTCAAATGATGTATCATGTATCTGCAGAACCAGCTGGTTACCTAAATAGAGGTTCGGAATGAAAAAGTATCACATTCCCATATTCCGTATAAGTTTGGAATAAATACTCCCATAAATTGTTGATTCATAGGAATATAAAAGGTTTATTCTTCTCTAATGTTGCTTCTTATTCTCATAATGAAAGGTATCTTATATTTCCATGGGAACTTTTTCTACAATAACTACCTACCGCTACTATCCACTCTGTCATTCCCCATTTATTCTTCCACTTTCACTTTTCAACTTTTAATTAAATATATTTTCTACACTTACTAAATTGCAACCAAAACATGTTTATAGGAATAACATTCTTAGGTATAATTTCTGGGAATGTGATTCCAAGAAATACAATATTATAACATGAAACAAATGTTTCATATGTGTACAACAATTTGTAATCTCTTTAAGATACCCAACCCAACACAGATCAAACGGAAACAAAAACATTATTCTCATGTACCCTCTTTCATTATATTGCCTTACTGTGCAGTTTCATATCTTTATCATTTACATTCATCCGTATTTCTATACAATTTTGGCCAAATTGCATATCTAAATGCAGCTTAGGAACCCATTGCTAATAAACATCGTCCCTTTCTCATATGTGATCAACTTGTCTAGCATACCTACCCAAGATTGTACATAAATTTTAGCATGCAATTAGCTTTTTTTTTTTCAAATTTGATAAACTTTTTCTAGCATACCTACCAATGATTGTTCGTAAATTTGGCATGCCTAGTGGGATCAATGCATTTTAAGTTCAAAGTGGTGAATGCAACTCGGGTCTGGTAAGAGAGTCAATATGGATCCTTCGCAATCAAAGCAGCCCCAAAAGAAGTGGCAACTACAACGGAATGGGAATGATCGCAGTTAAAGAGACTTTCCAATAATACCCATAAGAATTTGGCTTCTAACTGAGCTCAATGCCATGTGATTCATGTAGCCAACTTCACCTCATGGGATAAGGTCATTGTTTTTTAAGTTTATAACGTTAAAAAAAATGAGATGTTCTTGGCACAGTTTCCAAAAATTCGTGAAAACAGCATTCAAATACTTTATGAACGGTTTAGTGAGATGATTGGAAGGAGGATTCGTATTCATGATCATTCATCAAGTAATTGGGTAAGCAGATTGTTTGTATTAGGAATTCTTAGAATTTGGGTTTCAACCTCACTAAATTAGTTTTTAAGGTAAGAATTTCCCCTATTTATATACTATTTTGCTATATCACTAGTTGGTGTAGGATATCCAACATCAATGATTAAGACTTTTTGTCTTTGGGACAGGATGAAGATTACTAAATTATGTATAATTTTATGTTCAGTATTGTATTTTCTAAGTTTATGAACTGGTGTTCTATCACATCTTGGAATACGATATTCAATTTTCAGCAATTAATGACATAAGACTTAAAACAAGTAAGAACATATTTAAAAATTACAACTACAATAATCCTAATATTATTGCGTCATTCTCCATCATTCGATCATTATATTTAACCCAAAGATTAGTATAATGAGTTTGAGGATATTGTTCTGCACCTGTAAAGTCAACAGCCACCATGAAGTTCAATTCAAATCCCCCCGCCAAGTAATCCAAGAAAGTATATTGGACACTTTCAATAAATCTGTCCACAAATAGTTGGCTCCTTAACACCTGTAGTATTATAGTCACATAAGCTTTAAGGAAAAGACAGGAATTCATGATAGAAATTAATTTAATAATAATATAAGACCTTATTGTCATGGTTCTGTCCACCAGAAGATGGCAAAAATAAATTTTCCCCTTGGCCATTATTATGAATGTTCTCCAACTCAGCCAGAGATCTCTGCACTTTTCTGATAAATCAAGAATAAACAACCCTAATATGTATTTCAGCAAAGATAGAGACTAAACGGAAACATGGACAGATAATTAAGAAGCAACTGAGCTTTACCCAATTAAATCATGTTTTCCATTGCTATTATAGTTATAGCACTCTATTATCAAAATACTCTCCTGTAAATTATAAAAATGAAAAATTAGATAGCTTCAATTCAACTATATAAAGAACATCATGCCAAAATATACATGGTCAATGTTAAGTATTATGTAATGATGAAATGAAGAAATTATGGAAGATTAGTATTTCTAAATTATAGTTTGTTTTCATGAACAGGATGCACATTTTGAACACAAAGTAACTTGACCCCACTGCCTGCTATTTGAAGGAACCTTCGAAACAAAAAGGATAAGATACTTTTAACAGGCAATGAAAACTAAAAATGGCAATCTAAAAGTGTGATGGCCAAGTTCAACATTACCGTTATTAGACAAATGGCCACACCAAATGACATAACTGTATTTAAGGTATATACCTTGCTTCCTACTTGTTGGATATTCACAAACACAGATTTCCATATTGGATTAAGATCATTCTTTATAACTTCTGTTTTACAAATTGGAATTTGTACACCACCTTCTGCAACTTTTGATATCAATAAAAAGGGGTCCTGCAAGATAAGAAAAAAAAAGTATTATAGCAGAGTGGGCACTCCTCATAATGCGAAAAAGAAAAAGAACACAGGTGCATACATTTCTTGAGAAGAGATCCTTGCATTCCAAATCTGAACACCTGAACACCATCTCTATTGCAGTCTTTGAGCTAACACACTCCTCAGCATGCACCAGGAGCTTCCCGCAGTTTTTGGGCAGGGTAGATCTCAAAGAATCCTCTATGTGTAGATCTATAGTCAATGATTGATCACGCTGTGTGATTATCTGCGGAAGCCAATTATTTATTATTGTGCACAACTCTTGGGATATAAATTTGACAGTAATAGTGCAGAGGGAAGAATAATGAGCATTTCTTTCTTGGTTTAAAAAACTTGTAATAAGCTAGATAGTTAAGAAATGAACAATGAACCAAAAACAGAAAGGTTACACATTTTCAAGATCATAAATTTGGATCTACAATTACATTGTGGATCATAAAGATCAAACTTCATTTGTAGTGCAATGAATTCGTTTTCATTGTCAGAGCTGTGTCAACATAAAGTTTAACATTCTCCATGTTACCTGAGACAGTACACATGTAGCCTCACCAAGAAATTGCTGCTCATCTAGCTCAAGCATCTGCAAAAGTAAACCAAATAGTTAAAATCTGGACATTTTACATTGATATTCTCTACGAACATGTTATATCATCTAATGAACAGGAAAACAAAAAGACCAACATGGGAAACAAATATCTTTTCATGGAATTGGGGATGATTATTCCCCAACCTTTAAGCTATGTTATAGGAGTTGTGCAGAATCTAAGCTATTTGGAAAAAAATAAAATAAAAAATAAGCTGATTTAAGTAGTTATCTAGTGGTCCACATGCGAGCTGTTAGTAAACCATTTATGTAAGTAAGCCTACACTGCTACACAAGATAAGAGACCATTAATTTTATCACATCCTATCTCAAGGTAGACGATACCTATCCTTTTTCCCTCCCCACATATCTTAATACACATTACAAGATTCTCAGAAGCCAGAATCATTTGCACACAATTCTCAGTAAAATCAAGATAATTGGGAAAAATAGAATACAAGCTTTCTGATTTGCTATAAATTTGCACTTGGAAGGAGAAGAAAACATGTATACAGAAGTATGGATAATCAATACAATAATGTAGATAGCATTACCAATATAAAAGCATTGACAGAAAAAAGATATCATTCATTCAGATACAAACTTATAACCACTGCATGGATAGACTTGTTAACATTTATAAAATTCTAAGAAATTGGGAAACAATAGACTAGAATCTAATGTGACAAGAACATGTTATATTGGAACCACATCTTACTAAAAAGGAACCAAGTATACAAGCCATCATAAAAACTATACCTTTATATCTAAATTGTGAAACTGAGTATCAACATCATACACACGAAACCTGTGATGAAAGAATTTTTACAGAAAACATCGGGTAAAAATAAAAAATGCTCATCTGCCTTGTTAGAAGTATAAAATATCGCATTCAAACTTACACTAAAACCTGAACAACCTCAAAATGATAAATGAGGGTGTGTTTAGTAATCCATGTTGGACTTGATGAATTCAGAACAACTTCTGTACGGCAAATTTCCTCAAGTGCTCCAGTTTTGCCTTTTGCATAAAGAACCATCATTGGATTATTCTACATAAAAAAAAAAAAAAATTAAATATCCTAACTCTAACATGGAAGCAAGATTCACCTAACTGAAAGATAAGAACATTAGCTATTGAAAACATTTTTCTTTATTTTTATAAAAAATGGAATGGTAATCGTATAAACAGATGAACACTTGACAGTGGCCCATTGGTCCATGTGGTTTATTTGGACAACTACGTTAACAAGTGCTATTTAGATATTCCTTGATCTCTTATGTGAACGTAAGGATCTTGTAGAGTCTAGTCTGTAACACGAACGCAACTAAACTATTAGATTTTGAGGACTTCAACATTATTTCTTTCATTTGTTTTTTTCACACAAGAGCATATTGTTTGTATGAAAAATATCATTTGTTAGTATATTTAAATTTAATATCAATCATTTGGAAAAAAATTGTTACACTTTCTTCCGTTTTTACTAAGGAGACTCGGTTTACACTTGATCGGGGGATTAGTGTGTTATCTTTTCTTCCTGTATTTTTAATACTTGACAGAGATTGCAGTTCATGACCCCAAGCTACAGACTGTTCAATTGTTAAGTAAAATTCAACTAGTTTTGATTGGAATGGTCATAATGTTTCCTATTATTTGTTTCTTTTTTTCCTAAATGTCCGTGTGGATAACTTACCAAAGAGAGATAATTGTGCTGGCATAAAGCAGAGATTAAATCAGCTAATTAAGCAAAAGCAAGACAGAAACAATCGAGTAGTGTACAAGTTCAATTGCAATTTCGACAAAACGGAACCGAAACAAGTATCTATATCTAACCAAATTAAATAGGTAAGATAGGATGCAAGAGGTTCAGATTCACCAAACGCTTAACCGACGGAAACGAACCTTGAAAAGCACATCACGATCACCCAAGCCAGAAGCTGAAAACGACAACTGCAGCACAGCAAGAGATAATTGTAATGTAAAAGCTCTTCAAAGCTGAAAGCGAGTGAGAAGAGAACGTGAACAAAACACGCTGACAAACTCGATAAGAAGCAAAAGAAAGAACCTCGATCTGAGAAAAGAGACCGTGGTGGCCGCGAGACCTGAGGAAGTTCTCGACGGCGTCGTGTGGAGCGCCAGCAAGACTACGGAAATCGCCGGCGGTGCCGCCGATGGCGGCGCGGCCTGCGGTGACTTCGGAGAAGCAGTTTCCCATCGAAAAGTGCGCGTGCAGTGTAGTATTTGTGGCTTGACCTCAGTCTTTCCGTCAAACTCAGCAGTGACTGGGAATGAAATAAACAGAAAATTGAAAAGAACAAAACCATACGCACGCACAAACAGAAGAATATACAATTATATAATCTAATTTGCAATTTCCGAAATTTTCATCTTAATTTTCCTAGTTCATACAGTATGTGCTCATTTCATTGCTTTTTCTTTCTTTCTTCCAAAGAAACGCGTTTTGTCTCTCCCTTTGTTTAATTTTATATTTTCTTTCAAATCACTGAAATTTCAAACTTATGCATGCCTCTTATCAGTTGTATGTGTGACTCTGAAGGAGAAACAATATAAAAAAGTTTAAGATTACAAGTGATATTTTTTATATAAATTTAATTTAAAAAATTACATGTATTTTCATACAATTATGTATACGCGTGTATATATTTAAACTTATGAATTATAAATAATGTTGCATGCACATTATAATAGAATATGGGTGGAGCAAGAAGTTAGGATGATTTTACTAGAATTTGTTGAGTTGATTAGAAAAACTTGGTTGGACAATTCCTTTGGTGTTCGTGGTGTGGGAAGTGGCAGGTCTTAATCAGATAAGTTTCGAATGAAGCATCTTTAAAGAAAACCGTCAATATAAATGATTGCTGAGGTGGAAAACCATTAAGAAAACATTTTTTTATCAGCCACGTTAAGAAAACACATAGTTTTAGTAAGGTATCACGAAATATTTCATAAAGTTTGTGGAAAGAAAAATTATGTTGATTTGATAATCTTGGTTGGAAATGGTGGCATTACCGCAAAAAGTGGCTAACCAGAGATGAGTTGTATTGTCTGATCAACTTTCAGGAACAAAAGGGACGTCCTTCCATGCATGAGTCCTCTTTGGACCATGCTTTACGCTCAAATAATGCTCCCTTCACCTTCTTTTAACTATAAGTACAACACCACCTCCTTTATAGCTTCTTTTCTTTTTCATCTTCATCAACCTTTTACCGTACTCCAATTTGTTTAAATTAAAGGAAGTTATTATTTTTATTAAAAAAATTCATTTTCAAAAATCATCAAGCAAACCCTAAACTATGCTAACTAATTCTCATAAAATGAAGAATAAAAAATATTATTTTATTTTATTTTTACTCTATATGAAATAGGGAGAAGAAAAATAATAGATAATCTAGAGGTGAAGAAATTGAACACAAAGTAAACTTTTAGAAAAATGAAAATAATGTATGATTAAGGCATTCATGTATGTATGAATGATAGATAGATGAATCAAGAAATTAAACAAGTTATTAGAAATATCACATCCAATAGAGATAAAATAATTTTATGATATATAAGTGGGTACAATCATAACTTACAAATCGATTTTGTAATGTTGAACTAAACCTAAAAGTTTACTTCTTAAAATAATATCAGAGTCATCCAAATCATATCGAGATTTGTTGTTTTTTTATCTATTGTACCACCGGTTATCAAGATATTTGTTAGTTATTTACCTTATCATGTCACTCGTCATTGGAGTGCTATAGGACCATCTATTAATGTCTAGTTCTATTGTCAATATATACATCCCTCAACATGAGAGACATCTGTTGGAAATCCTCGTTGACTATAAATAAGACATAAAACAGTTTCAGAGTAATAAGTTAGTATAAACTTCATTTTACAAATCAATTTTGTAAAATTAAGTAAACTTAAAAGTTCACTTTCTAAAACAATGAAGGAAAAATGGCTAAATTAATTTATTAAATTATTTGTCAAATAATTTTTTAAGAAATATTTAACTTTGAAGTTATATAAATATATA
>Ga0099823_1008720_pt1 | contig 10307 bp, 4 predicted proteins | sample CowpearedBW_FD_76831 | JGI IMG/M metagenome (GOLD analysis project Ga0099823, IMG submission 76831) | Root nodule microbial communities of legume samples collected from California, USA - Cow pea red BW | ecosystem: Host-associated > Plants > Roots > Nodule | place: USA: California | collected...
CCTGGACAGATGCTAGTGGAAAGCACAGGCACCTACGGCAACGAACCCAACAGCTTCAGGAGCATACTCAAGAGGTGGAGCAGAGAATGAGGTTGAGCTGACTTGAATCTGAATGAGCTTCGAGCCCTAGCAGAGCACTGTTTGAGGGGAAAAGAGGAGTAAGATGGCTGATTTTGCAAAGTGGACAGAACATGAGAGGGTTAGGTTGGTTTAGGGGTTTTGGGATGCCCTATGGGCCAGCCTTAGGCCCAACTGATTAAGAGAGGCCCTTAAATTTTAGGACAAAATTAAAGTGGGTCTTACAATTATACTCGTTACCCGGTGAAGATGGGGATGGGTCAAAAGTTTAATACTCGTTGGGTTTAGGTATAGGGATGAGGATGAATTTTTTTTACGGGAATAGATATGGGATAGCGAAACCCGTGCCCGCCCCGCCCCGTTGCCATCCCTAGATTAGACGAGTAATAGATATGCACTACTTGTATCCGATTAGATCCATTATTATCCTAATAAAAATTACTAAATATAAAAAAATATGTTTAATTGTAATAACCATTAATAAAATTAACAATAAAATTAAAGTTACTGTATTATGACCGTAGAATTTTTTTTCTTCTATTATACTAAAAATGAAATGTGACTATACTTTATTATACTGAACCAACTATTTCTCCTAAATTGTTTCATAAAATTTCCTTGCGTTTTGAATGCTTTTATACTTTAAAACAAAGACTAAAAAAAAGGATAAAAGGTTCAAAAGCTAAGATCATCCAAATTTTGAATCTAGAGTAAAAACAACTCTAAAAAAGTTTAGGAATATATTAAGAACAATTGATGAGGATTGGATAGTGAGGGATTGTTGAGTGACGAATGATAATATTGCAAATAGGATAAGAGCCCACCTAGCCGAACTTGAGTGGCTTGATCGCCACATAAGGTACTCTCCATCCCATCATCATCATCATCATCATCCCATGGTGATTATAAAATTCCCCTTAGAGGGGTTGGTAGGGCACATTTTTCATTTAGGATGCTAAACACCATTAGATTATAAATTATTTTTCTTATCATGTTCCCCATTCCTCTTTTTATTCCACTTTAATCAATGTCTCCTTGTCTCACCACCAATCATAAAACCCTAATCCCTTATTACCCCCATTTCATTCTTGTCCTCACTTTGATCATTCTCACTACCAAGTCAAAACAAAACTATATACCTATTCATTTTCCCTTTCTAAAGCTTAAACATTTACATCCCATGTTGTCGTTCTTTCATTAGCTTCTTAATTAATAACCTAAAAATATCAACATGCACACTAACTCTTGCTTAATAATATACTAATGTTATTCTAGATCTTGAGAGATAAAAAAGAAAATGTATCTCATCTAGATCTTAAAAGAACAATGAAATCTAAAGTTATTCTAATTTGATGCAACCGAAAGTGTAGTGACTTTACACGTCTAAGAAGAGAGCATCTTTTAAAGGGATAATTGAATAGATTAAATGTTTTGAATTACTCTTGTGAGACATACGAAGTTTTATCATCATCCCTTGTGTCAAAGGTGCTCTTACACAATAACTAGTGTACCTAAGTCTATGTCGAGAGAAAGAACAATGTTTTGTCTTGCGGTGCCACTAATAATGAAAGAGATTTCATGAATAAGTGATGAGAACGAGAATAAAGCAGAAGACAAAAGAAGGGTGTCCAAATATAGAATACAAGTAGATATTGTGCAAATGGACCACACAGTGAAAAGGGACACAAGGTATAATATAGTACAGAGATGAGATTCATTCAAAACCATTCTGCATCCCAAGCTGTGGTTCTCAAAACATCTAGAATAAGATATTTGGAATATAAACCTCCAATTCCGTAGAAAAATAAATAATGTGTCTTGCTAAAGATTGAGTTTTGAAAAGTGAGTCTCAATCCACATTAAAATGAAAAAAAAAAAAATATTTGAATTTTATATTCATGTTCTTTTATTATTGCCGTTTTGACAAAATAGTTGCTATGATCAATGGAGATTATAAATATTGAGGTTTGTTGTTATTGTGTCTAACTTTCAAATTGTTTTTTAAATGTAAGTGGGTCAATGTGTTTTTTTTATAGATCAGATTGCTTAGCAAGCGGATTAAAATGAGTTGAGTAAAAAAAAAGTGAGATTAACTTGTTTTCAGAACCCTAAATGAGGATAACTTTTGTCAGCTTATATTACGAGTGTGTACTAAAAAAAACTCATATTTTCTACCAATTTGATTTTGAAATTTTTTTTTAGAAAATACTTATAAATTTTGTTATGAAAAAAAAATTGCAGAAAATTGTTGTTAATTTTTTTGCAAAATATTTTATATAAAACACTTTTCGCAACAAATTTTGTAGAAAATACTTATGAATTTTATAATTTTATAAGAAATAATTACCCATGAAAGAATTACCTGCCAATTAAAATTCTTAAAAAAAATAGCAGGAAAATGTCTTTTCTTGTAAATTCTTTTAACAAATTTACAAAAAAATTCTCATGTAATACGAGAATTTTTAGTAGTGGTATGTGTTAGTTGTACAAAAATAAGTTGACAAGAAAACACAAAACTAACACATATTAATGTGTAAAAAAAAATATTAATATCAAGGTCTCATTGTGAGGTTGATAATGAAGAGAAAATGTTAATGATTGTTTTAGTGATTGGATGAATATGTTAGCTTAAAAGTACGTTAACATAAGATTACTGAAAGAAACACTTCTAGAGAAGACAAATAAGAAGAAAAGAAAAAAATACATCATAAGATAAATATATGAAAACGTTTCTACAAATGAGTTTATGGAGAAACTAATTTTAGTTTTTCTTCGTATAGTGCTATAAGGCTTAACATTTATGAATAGTTTATGGAGAAACTAATTTTAGTTTTTCTTCATTTTTGAATATGCACATATGCCGAAAAAACTAAAGAGGAAGATTCGAAACACAAAGCCTAATAATAATCCAGAAGATGAGGATATCTTTAGACTTGTTGTCCTTGCAAAAACACAAGAGAGAAAAGAGATGACTTTGAACTTATCTTCCACATTCTCCCACTTGCAATTACCATACACACAAAAGGTGGATTTGGACTACTTATAAAGACTAGATAGCTAATGCAACAACTAGGGTGGCATCAATTGAAGAAAAAAAAAAGTAAGGATGAGAAAAAGGGCCACAAGGCAAAGAGGTATTAATATTGGAAATTGAACTCATTAAAAAGTTAATTATCTGTTAAATTTTTAACCTTCATATTTTTTTATAGAGTTCAAATAGGCATTTGAAGCATAAAAACTAAAAGCATATATAATTACAATTAGATCAAGAGTTGAATTAACATCTTCTAGCTTCATGAAATGAATTTGAATTTATAAGCTGTGTCAATGAGTTCAATCACAATAGGCAAACAACATAATGGATTATTACAAACATTAAGAACTAAATAAATAAGATAATAGGAGTGAGAGTACGAATGAGTGAAAATATGAGTGCAACATTAAGAACTAAATAAATAAGATAATAGGAGTGAGAGTACGAATGATCAAAATATTTGTGTCCACTGTTATATGTAAATAAAATCCACAGCGAATAGTTGTTATGCACGAGTATTTGTTACATGCGAGCAGTGAGTAACAAGTATTTTAATACCTATTTATAAACACGTAGAATGTGAGAATCATACTATCAGTATTCGTGGGTATCCATTATCCTCAATAAATTAAATTAAAATTAAGTTTATATTTTATTAAGTTAAATTTAAATAATATTAAAATCTAATTTATATTTTATTAGATTATATTTAATTTAATTCATATTTAATTTTATTTTTTTTAATTTAATATGAATTTATTTTAAAAATTTATAAAATATTTTTTTTAATATTCACAGATATCTATGAATACATGTGGATTTTTTAAAACCTGTTGGTATGTTTTAAACTGATATCCGAGGAGTAACATGGTGGGTAACAAGTGAATTTTTTTGTTACAAGTAAACACTATTCATATCCAACCCGACCCGTTGTTATCACCAGATAAGAGAAAATGAAACAAATTTAGAACATGATATATATATATATATATATATATATATGTATGGGAAAAGACTTATATGGATGGAGAAGAAATATGGACCATTTTTGAAGACTCAATTTTCGTACATTAAAAGTGAATGAATACATAAAGTCATTCATGATTGCCTTAGTCAAGTTACAATAGGAAAAATATGAAAAATTCAAATTCAAAATTGAAAATCTAAATACCAATGTCAATTTCATGTTTTTCTTGTTTATGCATATCCTTCATGCTAATATCACAATAGTATTGCTACTTTTAAGTTTACTTATCATAATAAAATTGACATTTGTTTACTATTGTGTTTTGTAATGCATATCCATAGGAGAAATACAATATGCTTTGATTTGATTGTATTTTTAGCGAGTCACAATTAATATGTAAGCATTTGGTGATTTATTTTTGCCACAATTATCTTCATCCTCAAGTTGTACTTGTCGTTTTCATTTACTTCAACTTTTATATATTAAAGGAGAGAACATGATGAATTTTATTTACGTGGTCTAGATCTTCACTATTTTGGAAGAAATGAAAGAAAAACATGTTGTTATTGTTCTTATGGGACCAAGTTGTACTCCACAAATCTTTTGTACTCTTCTAGTATCCAATTTTTGACTTGAAGTCTCCTTACTCCGATGAAGCTTTGATCATAGTGCAGATGTACTCGTAAAAGACACTTTGATGCTTAAGTTAACACAGGTGATGTCAGAAATTCAAAGAATATTTTAATGTGTAATGAATGCATAGAACAATGTACTATTTATACCCTTTTTACTTGTGGGTCCTACTTGAGATAGGTCTTTGGGCTCAAAATAACTTTTTAACAGTTCCTGAATCCAGTAAAAACGGGAAAAATTACCAGAATAACCCTTAATAGTTGTTGGTAGGCAACTTTGCAATTGATTAAACCGAGTGTCATATACTTTGGGTCAGGTTCTGAATACTCAATACCCATTAAGCGGCCATATGGGATTCATAAGCTAGGTACTTTATGCTAGGAAGTTATCTAAGTAAATAGGGTTGGCTATTGTTATCATAGAACTTCATAGTATATTGTATGTGGCTTTGCAAAATGTTGGTGGTCGCGTACTATGTTATGGAGATTTGCATATCACACATTAGTTAGATGTTGTTGGCTGCTTACTGTGTACTGAGGGATTCCTTAGTACATAATAAGCGGCTTAGCGAGTGGTGATGATCGTTTACTATGTACTGAGGGATTTCTTAGTACATAGTAAGCCACTTGGTGAGTGTTGATGGTCGCTTAGTGTGTATTGAGGGATTACTTAGTACATAGTAAGCAACTAAGTAAGTGTTGATGGTTGTTTACCGTGTATTAAGGGTTTCTTTAATACATAGTAAACGACTAAGTGAGTGTTGATGATTGTTTATTGTGTACTGAGGGATTCCTTAGTACATAGTAAATGGCTAATTGAGTGTTGATGGTCGCATACTATGTACTGAGGGATTCCTTATTACATAGTAAGCGATTAAGTGAGTGTTGATGGTCGCTTAGTGTGTACTGAGGGATTCCTTAGTACATAGTAATCGGCTTAGTGAGTAGTGATGGTTGCTTACTATGTATTGAGGGATTCTTTAGCACATATTAAGCGGCTTGGGGAGCTCTATATGGTTGTGTACTGTGTATTGAGGGATTTGTACTCAGTTCATGGTGTGGTTGGGACAATTACTATCAAAGAGGATTAACTCCAAGTTAATGGCAAAAAAATGGTTTAAAGAAATTAAGCCTTACATTGTGTTTGGGTGAAGCATTTCAACAATTCTAAGAAATTGAAATGCATAGCATTTGAAATTCTTGTAATTGAATTTCCTTATTTTCTAAATAATATGTTTGGATAGAGTAATTGGAATACCTTACTTTCAAGTTCTTGTTTAGATAAAATAATTGAATTTCTCGTCTGAGATAAAATTTCATTTTAACAATATTGATTTTAATATATAAAAATTTGAAATTAAATTAAAAAAAAATAATAGTCAACTTGAAATATTTAAATTCGGTCAAATTTTGATCAGGCCAAGTGGAAGGAATTCAGCCAAATTTTGGTCGGCGTAAACTAAGACCTATTTAACCAAATTTAGGTGGGTTAACTCGGCCGAAATTCGGCCAAATTAAGGTCGGGGTCGATTCAATGGAATTCGGCCAAGGTTGACTTTTCCTAATCCGGCCACATTTGGGACAGGATCAACTCCAACAAATTTGGCCAAATTTCGAACATGTCTGACTCGACGAAATTTCCGCCAAGTTTTTGTTGGGAAAATCTTCGTCAAATTCAGTCGAATTTCATACGAGGTCCACTTGGCTAAATGCGACCCAATTTCAGACGAGGCGAACATACCTAATTCGGTTGAATTTTGGTCTGATCAATTCGGCCAAATTTGGCCAAATTCGGTCGAGTCAGTGCTGGTCAAATTTCGACCGAGCCTACTACGACCTAATTATGTCAAGTCAACATTGACCAAAACTTGGTCGTATTCGGCCAAGACGACCCCAACTGAATTCGGTCGAGTTTGTCTTGACCAAATTTTGATCGAGTACCCGACCAAATTCGGTCGAGTTGGCCCAGACCGAATTTGGTCGAGTTGGATGTAGCCCAATATTTGGCCGAACTAGGTCAAATTCGGCCGAATTTGACCGAGTCAGTCCGGACCAAATTTCGGCCAAGTTCGTACCAATCAAAATTTGATTGAATTCGTTCGAGTCAGTCCTGGTCAATTGTCGACCGAGTCGACCCTGACATTTTTTGTCTTGAACAATGAGGAATTTCATAAATTGTTGAATTTCAATTTCCTTCTTATTTAAGGGAATTTCAAATGTTATTATTTTATTTATTTGAAATACCTTCTTAAAATTCTACAAATAAATGAATTATTCTCTTTAATTATCTCATCCAAACATATTATTATGTTTGTAGGAATGACGGTTATAAACAACGTTACACTATCATTACACAAATAATAAGTGTTGATGACAAATTTGGCCTGTAGAAGAGCAAGTGTACACAAATGGCTTAAGTCAACCATCAAATTTGATGGATTGTGCACTATTGTAAATGTAATTATATTTTAATAATTATCTTCTATAATTTTGAAATTAAAATTATGAATTTTTTTGAAAAAAAAAATCTTTGTTAATTATCATTAAAGTAGAGAAATGACGTCAAATATAAAATGAATTATCATTGAAAAAATGACAAATAAATTTGTAACTAATTTACTGCTAGAAATTCAAACTTTTGACGACAATTTTAGGTCAACTATAGTTGAAAGTGGAAAAATGAAAATGATTCTCTTTATAATTGTTGTCGGAAAGATAGTAATTACAATTTTGTTATTAATTTAATTTCTAATAACAAATATTTAATAATGATTCTAGGTCAATCATTGTTATTTAGTCCCTTTTAGGGATTTTCTATTATTACTAAGGTTGAGTGTGTCTCATTCTTTAATAGTGGAGTCTGACATATGAGTCTAGGACTCATTGTTGGCACAAATAATTTGGATGATTGGGTGTTTGAAGATTTGATAAAGGTACTTGAAGCCATTGTCTTAGAACATGTTGGAACCATATTTATATTGATGAAGATATGGAGATTTGATGTTTCACATGTTGATCAAGCCTTGTATGCGTGCTCTTTATTTAGATTAAGGTTAAATATGTTTTTCGTCCCTCAAGTTTAAGTAAAATTTGGAATTAGTCTCTCTTCAAAACTTTCGACCAATTTAGTCATTCATCTTTAAAAATACGTGAATTTAGTCCTTTTAACCAAATTTTGTTAAGTTTATATGACGTTTCAAGTGCATTTCATGATAGTTTTGAATTGTTTACACCATTTGACACATTTTCGCTTTAATGTTAACTCAAATATTATCATAAAATGCGTTTAAAATGTCAAATAAACTTAACAAAATTTGGTAAGAAGAACTAAATTCATGCATTTCTAAAGATGAAGGACTAAATTGGTATAAAGTTTCGAAAAGAGACTAATTCCAAAATTCATTGAAACTTGAGGGACCAAAAACATATTTAACCCTTTAGATTATTCATGGGAAACAAGGTTGAAGATTTTAATTCATGTTGTAGACTATTTTGCATTAGTTATATGTATATGGTCTTAGTTGTGTCTTTTAATCTGTTGAAATATTTTTTTCAACGGGTTAAATGGTGTCTTTTAATTTGTTGAATGAATTTTTAATAGATTAAAAGATTTGCTACAATAGTTTTAACTGATACATATCCAATCAATTTGATTTCTTTTGTAATCGACTGATTTCACTTAAGATAAGTGAAATCAACTAATTGATTTGAAAATTGTTGAATTTCGTAACAGTTTGACTATAAAAGTTGTATTTTTTTGAATAAGAGTTGTGAAAACCATTTTTGAGCGCAAAAACTTTTTGGAAACTGTGGAATTCTCTCTTTTTCGTAATCGTACAGTGTGCAGCTGTTGAAGATTGATCTTGGATAATTTTTGGAGCATTTTGCTTGGTGTTTGAAGCTTGAAGAATGTGATTTTGGTAGGCAAAGTTGTGCAATCTAATAACAAGACAATAATTAGACTTTTCTCAAAGCATAGAGTCTAGAGAATCTATGTTCTGTATAAATGAAATAAAGAATAACATCTAATTAATAATATCTGTTTATAGACCTCCTATTCTTTATTTTTAAATTTATCTTAAAATAAAACTCAACTTTTATAACAAATATAAATCACTTTAAATATTAAAAAAAATATAATTACCATATTTTGCTTTAAATTACCTATGGTAAAGAATCCTTTCCCAACAAATGAACGTTTTCCATATGATTTTGCCATCTCGAATTTACCAACAAAAATGCTAAAATCTAACTTTGCAATGGATATTTCTTAGTAACGTGCCTCAAAATTATTGTTCTTTTACCACCAATTTTTTTTAGGATGTACCAAAGAAATATTAGAGGGTCATTATTTTTAATTTACATACAGGTGTATTCTATGATTTCAATTTGTTCAATTTGTCTGTAATCGGTAAAAAAACTAATTTGCAATAGACTTCTGCATCGATAATTTTTTGTTAGTAATAGGATATTTCTGGTAATAAAATATAAACTTATAAATTATTTCCTATATGGACTGGCATCAGAAAAATTAAATTATTTCAAACTTCTACAACAGTCACTATTCTATTTAATTACACTTATAGACTCTTCATATTTATAATAGTGTTTTTAAATTTAACTTGTTTCAGAGTATCTATATCTATATATAAATGTGAACTAACAAATGGCAAAGTTTTCAATATTTTAATATTTCTGAAACAGTTGAATTCAAAATTTTCTTTCTACTTTCTACAACAGGAAAATATGTTTACGTGTCATCTTCTCAGAATTTTGAAGATTAAAAAATAAGTCAAAAACAAACATTTTCATCTCTCTGTATCCCACACACTATCAACTCTTTCAAACTTATCTCTCTTTCTCACACCCTTTCATCTTCTTCTCTCTCTTCCTCAAACCTTTTCATCGTCTTTTCTCTCTTTCTCAAACCTCTTCAGAGCTTCTTCTCTCTTTCTCAAACCTCTCAGCTTCTTCATTTGTCTCTGGATCACCCACACACCACACCATGGCGAACACCAAATCTTCAGCTTCATCTCTCTATTTCTCACTCACACAGAACACCATCTTTCTCATTTTACATACGTCCTTACCTTTTTACGAGACTTCATCTCTGTCTTTCTAACTAAAACATTCAGATCTACTAAAAAAATAATCTTTTGGTTCTTTTCTGCTGGATCTCGATTTTGCTCTTAGATCTACTTTGTATTTGTTTTACGAGACTTCATCTCTGTCTTTCTGACTCAAACATTCAGATCTACTAAAAAAATAATCTTTTTGGTTCTTTTCTGCTGGATCTCGAGTTTTGATCTCGATTTTGCTCTTAGATATACTTTGTATTTGTTTTATTTTTGTGTTGCATTGATGTTTTGCTCTCAGAATCATGAGGTACGTGAAGAACACAAAAAACGTAACAACTTTTCTGCGATTTTTTGTTCTTCTACCATATTTAACAAATCTTATTTGTTGTATCGAGGTTTTTGTCTCAGATCTACTGTTGGATGAATTTGTTCTTCTCAGATCTACTTTTCTTTTGGTTCATTTTTTCCTCTTATATTCTTGAGCACCTTCACAAGACTTAAAAAAAGGTAACCACTTC
>Ga0099823_1008721_pt1 | contig 10307 bp, 4 predicted proteins | sample CowpearedBW_FD_76831 | JGI IMG/M metagenome (GOLD analysis project Ga0099823, IMG submission 76831) | Root nodule microbial communities of legume samples collected from California, USA - Cow pea red BW | ecosystem: Host-associated > Plants > Roots > Nodule | place: USA: California | collected...
CTTCACAAAACTCATGTGTCATTGTTTTGTTTTTCTTCCTGCACCATAAAGTTGCTCTATACTTTTTCCACTTTTGCTAGATACGTACTACTATACGTATTTTACTTCAAAATACAAGTCCTCTCCCGGGCGAATACAGTATCTGGATCGTAGAAATACAAAAGGTTTGGTATTTTGGTGGTGGCTTCCAATTTGAGCATATTCCTTCAGTGTACGTTTCCCTCTTCAGTCATCACACACCATACTCAAAAGCATCTTATCAAAGATCCTCTTACCTTTTTCTTTTTTCTTTTTCTTCTTTCGGCTTTCTATATATATTCTACACTATTTCTCACCACCCTACCTCCAAATCTTTATCTATATTTATTTAATAATCTATAATAGCACCATAGACAGATCCTCAGAACTGGAGATCCCGTGAATCAATCAACTCGCTCCTCCACGTAACAACATCAATCAATCGCCTCCTTCGCACTTCAGTTCTTCATTTTGGCGCCAAAACCATGAAGTTCGACAACTCCAACGGCCAGCCGCCCCTAGCCGCCCACCTTCCGCCGCCGCAGGAGGACAGCACCGACGCCGAAGCCGATGAGATATTCGTCCCGCCCCTCAACTTCGCCATGGTCGACAACGGCATTTTTCGGTCCGGCTTTCCCAATTCTGCTAATTTCGGTTTCCTGAAATCGCTCCGTCTTCGTTCCGTAATGTCTGTTTCATTTTCTCTTCCTTCTTCTATGTCTCGTCATCGAGTCCGGCTTTCAGAATTTCACGGTATTTCAGTTCGATCCGTATATATTTTGGTGCAGATGTTTGTGTCCTGAACCGTATCCAGAAACGACGTCGGAATTTTTGAAGGACAACGGAATAAGGCTTTATCAGTTCGGGATCGATGGCTGTAAGGTTTGTATTATTCCTTTTGTGATCGTCGTTTGTACTCTGGCCTGAGATGCTTCTTTACTATTATAATAATAATAAATTATTATTCATTGATGAATTTTGCCCTTTTGTTGTCTACCTGTTTACTGGAGTTACTTGATTCGAACGTCCTGCATATTTGCATAAACTTTTTTCCCTATTTACTCAGCTTTCCAATCCAATTTTATCAGATTTTTTTTTTTATAGTTTTCTAATTTTAGTTTCGGCTATTATTTTGATCTGTTGCTGCGGTGCTTGGACACTATTCAATTAGTTATTTGAAGACGAGGTCGACTATAATAAGATCTAAATATATAAAAATTATTTTACTGAGATTGCATAAATTTCTTGAAGGCGTCCTTAGTGGTTGGTTACCAGTGTTCCTTGAAGGAGCGGTATAAAATCAAAAACATTTAGAACTATAGCTAGCACCGATTGCAAATCTAAGTATGAGCATGCATGTGTATGCAACTGCAATATACGATGGACTAGGGATGTGATGCATCGGAGAAATTAACCAATTGTTTTCAGTTGTTTTAAGGGCTTGTATTCACTATAACTAAGTGTCACGCTATTAATATCGACCAAGAGGCTGTTTACCTTCACTTGTAGGTCTTAACGTGGTCCTTTGTTTTTTTTTGCCTCATATTGGTTATTCAACTACAACAGTTAGTTGTGATGACTAGAGAAAATCTCAACTTAAGAGCAATTTCTGTGCTTTTAGCTTAACAATTATGTGGTATGGCTGTGAATTTCAATGCTCACTAGAAAGTTTCGGGTTTCGGGTTTCTCTTGCCTGTTTGTAGGGATGGCTTCTCTTCAGTTTCAGGCTTAATTTCATTTTCATACTACACCAACTGATAGTAAATTTCAATTGAACCAAAGATACTGTAAGTCTGTCAATACGCTTTGGTATGTTTGTCAGATACTGTAAGCCCTTTGTCCTGAAGCAGTTCTGGAATCAATTATTTCCTTCATTCCCTCTGTATGAAGCTATTTCAGGACAAAAACATTCGGATTATTTATTGCCCTCGGCATACTCTTGCCTCATTTAAGAAGTTTAGCATAAATTAACCTTTTTCACCTCCGCTTAGCAACAATTATACTAGCTATTATAGTCCGCCTCATACTAAAATCGGTTGTAGGTGCTTTAAAGGCAAATCCAGGACTTGCTGGAACAATGACTTTAAGATGCTTCTGTGTGTTCGTGAATTTGTCTAATTAAGGTGGCAAAAGTTTGGGGGTTAAGAAATGACTTACACAATAGGGACTCTATTTTCAATATGTAAGTAGTCTTACGTCCTTTAAGTACTCCGAAATAGTCACCAATCTAGTTTGTAGCTTACCCTGTCTAGTTACTTTCCTTCGAAATCAATCTTTTGCTGGAGTTTTAAGGTGACTCATAATTGCCGGATTATTATTGTTATTATCCCTTTGGAATCGGTCTTTATCTCAAAATTAGGTTATCTCAATTTAATGATAGCAATCCCCTTTCTCCACTAACTGCCTTCTCATGCCTGAAATTATTGTGGGCAGGAACCCTTTGTCAACATCCCAAATAATACAATTCGGGAAGCTTTGAAAGTAGCCCTCGGTATTAAAAAATCTCGAACTTCACTATTCTATTAATACAGCTTCGACATTTTTTCGCCGAAATACTACTGACCTAATTGGTGCTTGATTTTCTGTCTCCAGATGTTAAAAACCATCCGCTTTTGATTCATTGTAAACGAGGAAAGGTATGCACAATGGATTTGTTCTTTTGAGAGTTTATTTTCGTTACTATTTGGAATTGTTATTCTTCAATTGTTCAGTGATTTACCATGATCAGCACCGCACTGGTTGCCTTGTGGGATGCATAAGAAGATTTCAGAGATGGTGTCTATCATCTGTTTTTGATGAGTACCAAAGGTTTGCAGGTGCCAAAGCAAGGGTGTCAGACCAGAGGTTCATCGAATTATTTGATATATCCTGTTTGAAGCACCACCAACTGCCATTTTCATGCTCAAGGAAATAAACAAAAAATTGTCTATTCTAGAAAGTTACTGCTTCCTCCCATGGAATATTTCCATAATGAAGTGAAGTTTAATAATCACTATTAGTTTAAACATAACGGCAGGATCAGCTTCCTGATGTATACTTTCCTATTAGATGTTGGATCCAAATCCACCAAATTGTGATGAAACATGCAAAAAACTAATGTTTTCATTTGGTTTCGCATCTCATGACCCCAAGGTAAAGGACCCAGGAGAAAGATAATATATATATATATATATATATATACCTCTTTCTCTATATTTGTCTTCTCCCAAGACAAACAAAAAAAAGAGTGATGTATTCATTCATCAAGACACAAATTCTTCTTAAGAGAATATACTAAGTCAATAAAAGATGACCAGAAATTTTTAAGAACTTACAGAAAAACAGAGCAAAAGTGAATGAAAGCAAAAGTGAATGAAATACAGTGATTTATGTAAAGAATTAATCAATTAAATAATTAAATTGTTATTTTTCGCCGAATGCGTCCAGTAGATAACACTTAACGTTATCACAGTCAAATCGCACAAATCAAAAGTGCTTCAATTTAGTATAAAAATTTTGATTTCTATCGAATTGAGTAAATCAGATTTCAAACAGAATGCACAAGCCCTCTGTTTTCTTAATTTGATCGAACATGGATTTCTTTCTGAATCAAAGCATTCACCAAATTGCAAAAACAATAATTAAGGGAAAGAAAAACGAACTGAACAAATAAAAACAAGAGAAAAAGAATGTAGACGAGGAACAATCGATTCGCCAACCATAAAAAGGGCGATCGAAACGATGACTCGCCTATTTTTTATACCTCAATGATCAAACAATGGCAGAGACACTTTCAACAGTCTCTTCATTCTCATATAAACCCACTGAGGACTTTCTTTTGCAGGAAACAGAAAACAACAGACAATTGAAATCGAAGCAGTTATCATTTATCATGACAATACAAACAACTATGACAACCTTATTTATCTAACCCGGTTGTCTTTCTTCGCCGTCGAAAACATATTGTGTAGATTGAAACAAATCTTAGGCGCAATTTATAGAGTCGTCAATTCGATACAAACCCTAACCTGTCATTACCACGGGACAAAATTACCCCTCCTCCTTATTTTATTTACGAAAATACCTCTAAACCCTACGAAGTCAACAACAGATTCATCACATCATAGGGTTGAGAATAAGGAAGAAACAATGAACGTGCTTGTGATAAGGAACTAAACTATCTAGGGTTTCAGACCTACGCCGAGTTCTCAAAACCCAACAAATACCATTGAACTAACAAAACCAAGCTACCCACACCTTCTTTTTTTATTCAATGCCACAAGCTATCTTCTTTTTCCTCTTCTAGAGTCTTCTACTGACACAGGTTATCCAATTTTTGGCCCAGTTTTCGTTTCGTGCGGCTTCTCACCGGTAAGTCTTAACTATTTTTTCTTTTTAAATCTCTCCTATTGCTCTGTTAATTTGGGCTTTAGATTCATGGCAACGAGTATTCTAGTTTTTGTTGATTTGAATTTGAGTTAATAATGACGCGTAGGAAGGGCAGTAACATGGGGAAATCAGGGGGTAGGAGAAAGAAGGGTGGTTCGAACCCAAACCAGGGTGTGGTTGATAATTTGGGTTCAGGTGTTGGTGTCCCAACGGCTAACGGTGGGTCGGAGTTGTTGGATTCGTCGATATTTTTGAAGAAGGCGAATGAGATGAAAGAGGAAGGGAATAAGAGGTTCCAGAATAAGGACTATGCCGGTGCTCTTGAACAGTACGAGAGTGCCCTTCGTTTAACCCCCAAAACGCACCCTGACAGAGCCGTTTTCCACAGCAACAGGGCGGCGTGTTTGATGCAGATGAAGCCCATAGATTATGAAGCTGTGATTTCTGAGTGCACCATGGCGCTTCAGGTCCAGCCCCGCTTTGTCCGGGCCCTTCTTCGCCGGGCCCGTGCTTACGAGGCTGTCGGGAAGTATGAAATGGCTGTGCAGGATGTGCAGTTCTTGTTGGGTGCTGATCCTAGTAACCGTGATGCTTTGGAGATCGCTCAGAGATTGAGGACTGCGTTGGGCCCGCGCCAGGAAGCCCAGCAGGACCTCCAAAGTCGACCCTCTCCAGCTGCTCTTGGCGCTTCCGCCGTCCGTGGCGCCCCTATTGCTGGATTGGGGCCCTGTTTGCCAGCCCGGCCAGTGGCGAAGAAGGGTGCCAATTCAGCAGTTGGATCTGTTGTGTTGCCTAATAGTAACAAGCTAGACAGCAAGGCACAACCGGTTTTGCCGACTGAAAATGGTTCTGATAACAAGTCCCACTTGCCAAAACTGGTGTTGAAGCCTTCAAGTGGTTCTCCAAAGCCATCTAACCCTGGGAAGGATGACCAGAAGGAACAGTCTTCGGGCATTCATGGGCAGCGTTCTCAGGCTGCAATTCCGTGGAGACCGTTGAAGCTTGTTTATGATCATGACATTAGGCTCGCACAGATGCCTGTCAATTGCAACTTTAGAGTACTGAGGGATGTAGTGAGCAAAAGATTTCCTTCGTCAAGCTCTGTTCTGATCAAATATAAGGATTGCGACGGTGATCTGGTGACTATAACCTCTACTGATGAACTCAGACTGGCAGAGTCTAGTGTTGATAATCATCTCCTCAAAGAACTTGGGGAAGTTAAAAGTGATTCTGTTTCAATGCTGAGACTGCATATTGTTGAAGTTAGTCCGGAGCAGGAACCACCTTTATTGGAAGAAGAGGAAGAAAAACCAGTTGAGAATGAAGGGGTCAAGGGAGATGAGAGCGGATCTCATTCTTCCCTAGGCGAATCTGCCTCTGAAGTTCCTGACAGTGAGGTTGATAAGACAGAGAAGGAGGCTCCAAAGGAAAAGCAAGGAGCTACTGGAGATACTGAAAGCAAAGAGGTGGAGATGGATGATTGGTTGTTTGAGTTTGCTCAGCTTTTCCGCTCACATGTTGGTATTGATCCAGATGCTCATATTGACTTGCATGAGCTTGGGATGGAGCTTTGTTCTGAGGCACTCGAGGAAACAGTAACTAGTGAGGAGGCCCAGGATCTATTTGACAAGGCTGCTTCAAAGTTTCAGGAGGTTGCTGCTTTAGCTTTCTTCAACTGGGGTAATGTTCACATGTGTGCAGCTAGGAAGCGGATCCCTCTGGATGAGTCAGCTGGGAAAGAGGTAGTGGCTGAGCAGCTTCAAGTGGCTTATGAATGGGTCAAGGAAAAGTATTCGTTGGCAAGACAGAAGTACGAAGAAGCACTCTCGATCAAATCAGACTTTTATGAGGGACTGTTGGCTCTGGGGCAGCAGCAATTTGAAATGGCTAAACTTCATTGGTCTTTTGCACTTGCTAAGAAGATAGATCTATCTGGCTGGGATTCTAAGGAGACACTTCAACTTTTTGACAGTGCCGAGGAGAAGATGAAAGCCGCAACAGATATGTGGGAGAAACTAGAGGAGCAGAGAGCAAAAGAGCTAAAGGACCCAAATGCAACCAAGAAAGATGAATTATTGAGAAGAAGAAAGAAACAAGGAGGTACTACTGAAGGTGAGTCCTCCGCTGGTCAGGGTGATATATCTGCAGAAGAAGCTGCTGAGCAAGCAGCTGTCATGAGATCTCAAATTCACCTCTTCTGGGGTAATATGCTTTTTGAAAGATCCCAAGTTGAATGCAAATTAGGAATGAGTGGTTGGAAGGAAAACCTGGATGCTGCAACTGAACGCTTTAAGCTTGCAGGAGCTTCTGAAGCAGATATTTCCATGGTTCTAAAGAATCATTCCTCAAATGGTGATGCTAAAGATGGAGATGATAAAAAGGTTGAGAACACACGGCACAATAAGACCATTAAACCAGATATCAATAAGGCTAATGAAGTATGAGATGGGTTGGCTTCCAAATCTCTTCTGCGTCTGTTGTTCAGCTGAGTGTTAAATGACGACTCTGGACAAAGAATATCCTTGTTGCTTGGAGTTTAGATGCGATATCTTATTTTTTTTTTGGAAATAGAAATTGAAAATTTAGGGTGCCTTAACTAGTTAGCTGTGCCCGTTTTCTTTTTCCTTTCTCTGAAGTTCTCAGCGATCTAATGAAGGGAGATTATTTTTTAACATTATTTACGCAATCATTAATCAATCTCACTTGCTAAGGACCAATCATTTTTGTCCCCTGCTATGTTAGTAATGCGGATGCAACTTAGTTTGAGTATTGCTTACTTGCTTAAATTTCAGACATTTGTATTGATTGTCCTTATCAATGTGCTGAATGTGTTGCTGAGTTTATAAGATAGAGATTTATGGGGCCATGTCTTGAGTTTGTTTGTATCGATCATTGACAGTAATCTTTGCTGAGTGAGTGAAATTTTTGCACTTTGGAGTGGTAATGTGAACTTTATTGGAGGTCCTCAAGTCATTGTTCCCAGTTTGCTAAAATAACACCTTTAGTTTTCAGCTATAGTGATGAATAGAATAATAAAAGTGAAAAGCAAATATAGAAGAGGACACAAAAGAGATGAATTACCATGAAGTTTGAGTGCCCGGACTCGACTGTTTCATTGAAATTGGCTACTATCTATGACAAATGTCTTCAAATATGAAAGTGGTAATATTTTATCAAACATTATATACTAATTTTGTCAGAATATGCATTGGTCAATTTTCTTGGTTAACTTATGTTGTGTGATTGATGAATGTGATTGGCAAGCAAGAATATCTTCCACGTTTCAGCTTATAGCCCTTTCATTACGTCCCATCTTGGTATTTCCGAATTTCATTTTAATCATTTCAAGTATATTGAATTAGGAGATTAAATTGTATAATCAACTTCCTTAATGGGAAATTTTTTTGTTATTTTGTTATTTTGTTATGTTGTTGATTATCTTAGATTTCCTTTTGAATTCACTCTGAATGTTCAATATGTGTTAGATATTTACACCCTCTGCTTTGAGTTCATTGCTTCACAGAAGTAATCACGTTTTGTAGAGAATTTAATAAATGATAGGTCTTCAAGAAATCAGTCTTTCCCAAATATGAAATATAAGTTTGAGGGGCATGACAATTGGTCTGCAAGAAATTATAACTACAACTCAAAGTCTAAGGCTTTGACTACTTTTATCACTTTCATTAAAAAGACTTTGCCAACTATTAATTCTCTTGTTTTATTTCTAACTTGTGTTATATTTATTAGTCTCTAATTATACCATTGAATCTTCAAAAAATTTCATCAAAATTTGTTTGAACAAATAATGAAACATGAATCCGAAAAAATACAATAAAAAATTGATATCACATTTTCATAAAAAATGTATTTTAAGACTAATTTATTCCTATAAGAAAGATGATGTTTGCATTTTATTTATATACTATAAATTCATCTTATTTTTGGTTGATGTCCAACAAAACCTTTCACAGAGAGGCATATACACTAGTGTGACTAGACATTAATGTTAGTCTAATAATAAATGGAACAATAAATCTAACAAACAACAAATCTCAATAAGATAGACTTCAAATGATCTTAAAAAATGAATCTTAAGTTTAATTCATGTTCTTACATAGATTCAGCATGTGGACCTTTGGATAGGTGATAAAATCTAAATGTGACTTGAATATCTCTAATGACTGGAATAAAATCCCTCATTGCTCATAAGAAAAAATTCACTTGCATAAGACTCTATGACATCTCCAAGATAGTAAGAAAGTTTTAGGATTTGATTATAGTAAGAGAGTGTGTATTCCTTGGTGAAATAGTGTGTATTTATAGGGTTTATAAGCCCTATAAATTATGTTATAAAAACATAAAATATTCAAATAATATCAATAAATATAACAACTTACCATTTATATACTAAATTAGCAAAATGATAACAATAATGTAATTTTTTACCTAGTTAAGCATATATCATATTGATATATGGTATTGAAAGATATTACAACGTAATTAAACTACTAATATTTAGTCACATATTTTATTAATATATGATAATTATATCGACAAACATCTCTTAAAATATTATTTAACCACTTTAGATAAATCTTATAAATTTAATTTATAAAGTGATATTTATTCCTATTTATATATATTATAAATTCGTCTTTTCTCTAATTAATATATAATCTTTAGACATATTTTATTCATTCACATTTTCTTCTAAAAAAACTTTTATAAAATTGAAATTATTGGATTTCTCCCATTCACAAAAGTTTAATATATTTCATAATAACATAAGTTTGTAAATAATTTTCTTATTAAATATTAATCAACTTCATTGTGTCTACTCAATTTAAACCCCTCCATTTTATTTTTTTTATGGACAATGTTAGTACTTGATAATAATAATAGGGAGAGTTGAAACCATAGTCCATCGTTAGTTCTCCAATCAACCAAAATTACCTACTTTTTTAGAACTCTTATCGTGACACTGTTGGTTTGCAAAATTCAAAGATGATGCTTTTTTACCTACTTTTCATTCTTAAATATTATCAACATTCTGGTTTGGTTTCATTCCAATTTAAAGGGAACGCTCATTATTTATTGCATTATTTTATCTGTTTCCTCAGGAGGAAACTTAGAATCCTCCAAAGAATTAGCAACACACAATTTTCCCTTTTTTAGTACAATAACTGCTATGCTTAATTGCCTACGCCTATACAACTTCGGTATAAATTGAATTTTTCAAAATTCAATTTAAATCCCATAAATATATTAGATATGACATCTACATCTCTTTAATTAGATCAAACTTATTTTGAATTTTTTAATTTAATTTAAATTAGTTTAAGTTCATAACTACTTTATGTGTTTGTCCAATTTTTATTTTTTGAAATTTTTTGTTTCTTTCAATAATAATATTTAGAAAATAAAAAATAATTTATTTGATGAACAAGACTCATTGATCATGAAAATGAACTTTTATGTTAGGTTAGGTTAGACTTTTAAACATGTCATAAATAAACTTAAAAAATGAGACTTATAAAAGGTAAATAAGTTAATGGGTAAGAACCTCTCAATAGAGGTCATATTGGGGACTTCTCCCTGCACCTCAAACCTTCTCCTGTACCCCCAATAATTACCCTTTTGACCCTCTGTTTTCTTGACCCCCAAACCAACTCCACCGCCTCCTTCTCCTCCCGCTTCTCTTTCTCCATCCTCTCCTCTCCCTCATGCCCCTCCGGCGAAGGTCTCGCCTTCCTCATCGCCTCCTCCACCCACTTCCCTGCCCTCTCCATGGGCCTCCCCCAACCCTCCCCCAGCTCAACCTCCTTTGCCGTCGAGTTCGACACTACCTTCGACCCCTCCCTCAGCGACATCAACGACAACCACGTTTTTAATTTTAATTTTTTTTTTTAGAAACGGATTTC
>Ga0099823_1008724_pt1 | contig 10305 bp, 5 predicted proteins | sample CowpearedBW_FD_76831 | JGI IMG/M metagenome (GOLD analysis project Ga0099823, IMG submission 76831) | Root nodule microbial communities of legume samples collected from California, USA - Cow pea red BW | ecosystem: Host-associated > Plants > Roots > Nodule | place: USA: California | collected...
AAACAAAAAAAGATACAATTATTTGAAGAAATAAGCGGACTTTGGAATACGAACCAAAAAATTGAATATGACCCATACAACGTGGTGGTTGCTTAAAATCAGGTGGTGGAAGGTTGATTGACATAGGTTTAGGTGTAGATTAGATACTCATAAAACTACTATTTATAGCCAAATTCAACATCAATATTCCAAGAGATACGTGGCGTGTGTTACACACACAAACAAATATATATAATCCTTTGACTTCATTCATGCAATTCATTATTCAAGCTTAATCTTTGAACTGTCACGAATAATTGATAACAGTCCATTTGCTTAATCAGTGGCAGATGAACCTGAAACGTCACAGTTCTTGATTTGTGATCATCCAACTAATCTCATTAGGTGGCTGGTACCACTATCCACACTCAACAACCATTCATCAATTTTATCAAATTCAAATTTAAGCATGTTTGTATTGTACGACTGTGATGGAACATCATAATATTTATCTATCGTCAAGACAATAAAGAAAAGAAAAAAAATAGAAAAATAAATCGACACAAGAATTTAAAGTGATTTGGTGTACAATATATATGTTTACCTTCATGATTATACTAGAAAATGTTTTTATATTTATATACAATGTGTATACTTACATCTATGATCACACGTAAACATACACATTATATACACCGAACCACGTTAAATTTTTATTTCATTTATTTTTCTTTTTTTATTTTTTTCTGTATTGTTTTGTTCCTAACATCGTCTTCGTCATTCACTATCAATAGTAACATATTTCTGCTTAATTTACAGATAATTAAACAAAACCTTTCCATAGCCAACCATGAATTATCGCTTCCTAATGAAGGAAAATTAAAACCATGGTCCATTCAGGCCTTTCTTTCACATCATTCTCACACTTGTCACTGTCTTCCACGTGGGTTTAATGGAGTATGCATTACCCATCCCTCTCATCTTTCTCTCTCACGGTGTAAAGTTTTCTGTGCTGCAGATTTTTGTGTGTCATAATTCATACATAGTTTATTTTTAGGTTTAGTGTATGAGATTAGCAGTTTGATTACATTCCTAACTCTAGAAAAGAAAAGTTGTAGTAGCTTTGTTTGCTGGTTAATTTATAACTTACCCTTGTTATTATAATCGAATATCTCACAAGAAAATTATTGTTAATGGTAGCAGTTGCTATGTTGTTCGTTCCATGTAGTGGACGGCAACCTGCGTTGATTTGACCTTGCATTTTATTCATATTCACATGATATGCGAGTGAGGAGTAATATAAACTCGTCTTATTTTTAATAATATGGATCTCTAAATAGATAATTAATGATATGCTTTATAAAAAAGAATACAATTTTATTATCTAAGTCATAACTCTATATGTTAAGAAATAAATTTTTAAACTTAATGTTAGGTGTATAGAAGAGGTTTCACTAGAGACATACAACACAATAAGATCTGAGTTCAACCACATAAGATATAAGATATTGACACCACTCTCAATTCAAAACAAGGTCTTTTTTCTTATATAGTACTCTACTTTCTCATTTTTAGTCAATGTGAGACTTAGACTCACACTTGGATTCCTAACAATCTTTTTCTTAAAGGTGAGTCTCTTCAACCACATTGGTACCCTCTCCCTCCAACAGAAGCACACGAGTACCCCTTTTTGTACGGGCGTTCATCTTTAACCAGACACGCTTACTTGGAACCCTTGCCTGAAAGACTTTTGATACAGGAACATGCACGTCTGAGCCAAACCATGCTCTGATACCAATTGTTGGATCAAGCACTTATCACTTGGTCAAAAACTATAACTTTTGGCTTAATGATAAACGTTCGATCCTAACACCAATTCAATATCACAAAATCGACTTATAAAATATAGTTTCTATCTATTTATATATTGTAAACTCATTTTATCTTTAATCAACGTATAATCTTCACTTTAATCAACGTATAATCTTCACTGGAGTGCGGGACAAACACTAAGTTGCATGGATTAAAAAACAAGACATGGTTTGTTTGTTTTTCTGTTTGTCAGAATTATGAGACATTTGCTGAAGTCTTTTATGACAGACCGTGATTCTTTTTAACATGGAATAAATTACTCATGCAAAATACTGAACTAAACTGTTTAGGGCATTATAATACTCCCAAGTTTGTAAATATGATAATGCATGCAAGAAAGGTTAATCAGAAAGAGATAGTGTGGGACGGTTAATCAGAATTCATAAATAAACGTTTTCTTTATTCACAGAAAACGACGAACATTTCACAAATATTTCACATGCTATTCCTAGGTATTAACTTCTTTCATATAGCAGCAATATTTCTTTTCTCTCTTCTAACGAGAGATTCTTAACAAGTGCATCATCAATCAGTATTTTTTTTTTTAAAAACTAACCTAATGTTTAATTTACATAGTCTACCTGTGTATATTAAAACAACTACATCTAAAAGAGGTTCCACACAAAAAATTAATTTTCATTATGCAGCAAGCTCTATGAATAATGAAACATGGCTGACACTAAAGGCACATCACACTTGCAGCCAAGAGTGGGGGGGTCGTCTTATCACGGTTCTTTTGAAAAAAAAAAACTTCATTTTCTCTCATGTTTATACACAAAATAGTCTACCTAAATGTTGTTTGAGGTCTTTTTTTTAACTAAAATTAAAGTTTTATTTTGATAATAAAATTTTTCCTTGTTTATATTCAAAAAATTAATTTATCAGAATAAAAGAAATAATTGAACTTTGTTTAGATCGATTTCACCTAGCATAATTTTAATTAATTCGACATTAACCAATTTGAACTGATTCAACCTAATTTGATTTACGCATGTCATTTTTTTAAAGTATTTCAAATTTTCAAAATAAATTTTAATTACCTTCTTAAATTGTCTAGTTCAAACACATCATTAAGATAATAAATTTATGAATCTTTGTATTTATATGATGTTCTACTTTCTCATTTCTATCAAATGTGAGACGATTAGACTTAAATTCCTGACACTTAATTATATATTTTATTAGTCAATTATCAATGCTTTATAAATTTAATATAACAAACTTTACTCCTCTTTTTTCACCTATTTTACTATTATGGTTTTTAATTTGTACCTTTATATTATGTAACAAAACGATATTATTTTGTAGAAGTTTGTGATAAAACGATATCATCTTCTAAGAATTCTTCCCTAATTTGTTACATATTAAAAAATAAATGTAAAAATTGAATAAACGTGACGAATATATCAGTATCGGATAAGTAGGTGTAATTTATAAAATGATGAGTTGAACCAATTAATAAAATAGTTACTTACAGTAGACTAATATTGCTTAAACTCATTTAATCTATAATATTAGGTTACATGGGTTTGTGATCTTGTATGCTTTTAAAAAATAACAATTATAATTTTAAGAATAAAACAATATTATTTTACTAAAATATATCTTGTTTTTACTTTTAAATTAATCTAAAATGATCCAATATAAAACTGAATCACAACATTATTATTTTTCTATTAATTATGATTTGGACCTACCAATATTACTTTTTCACTTGATAAATCATTTTACCCAGCCAAGATTAAATTTTCAGAAAAAGATATTCATAACTGTAATAAATTCACAAAATGACTTTATATAAATAGGAAAAAAAAAGGGTAAAATCATTGGTTTGTTTGTTTATGTGAAGAAGCCACAAATAGAGGCTATATTACGATTGAAATTCGTTTCATAATTTGAATGTTTGTGTGAAATTAAAAAAAAAAAATTAAAGCTTTATACATGAATCCCACAAATAGGTGTGAAGTAGGATCGGTTGAAAAGTTGGTGCGAGTTGTTTATTTGTTCAACTTAAAAATCATTCCCACAACTCTTTTTAATATTTCTCTTCATTTTTTAACTTTAATAAATTTAAAATAATAATAATGAAAAATGTATTAATAAAATTTTCATGAGTTTCTCTTACATTCTATCTAATGTCTATAGAAAAATATTTTATAAACCTTGCTTAACCGGTATACTAAGAAACATAGGTAAATAAATATTTGCCAAATACTATTCATCCTCACGCTTATTTTTATTTAAAATAGTTATTCTTAAGGTGAGATATTTCTATCTGAGTCTTGTATTGTAAATCAGTAAAATTAATTAATTAATTGATTCAGATTATGTTAAATTTATTTTCATTCTTAATTGCTTTTAAAAAAGAGTACTTTGTTATCATTTATTAACACAAAACACCCATGTTTATAATAATTAATGAGAATTTAAGGAAATAATTAAGATTAAGATTTTATACAAAGCATAAAATATCTTATAAAAAGTTATTGATTTTATTTGGATTTCTTTATTTGGAGGTGAAGGTAAGGGGGAGTTGGTGGGGGCATATTAAAATTTGGTAATGTGAGAGATGAAAGATGATGAATTTGTGGCATAACAAAAACAATAGCTGGCAACTACAACATGCAGGCCCAGCTCCAGCACTAGACCAAATTCAATTCTTTTCTCCTTTCTCTAACACCCTTTTCTTCTTCCTTCTCTCTCCCTTCTCTTTCTTCTTTTTCTTCTTCTTTCTCCTCTTCTTGAACATGCTCAATCTTACTCACCATTGCCACATGAACCATTAGCCTCTATCCTCCCTGCAACAAACACAGCAATGAGTGCCTCCAGGTTCATCAAGTGTGTCACCGTTGGTGACGGTGCCGTCGGCAAGACTTGCATGCTTATCTCCTACACCAGCAACACTTTCCCTACGGTCAGTGACTGCCATTTCTGTTTGTACTTCTCTCACCCCCAAAGAAAGCTTCACATTTTATTAGCTGTTTAGGTTTTTACTTACTGGGTTTTCAGACAATGAGAAAATATGGGTTGAGGATACTTCTGACCTGTTTGTTCTTACTTTGTAAGAAATGGGGTTGCTCGTGTTCTTCAAAAATTCATTCTTTTTTTTTGTGTGTGTTTTCGTTTCTAGGGTTTTCTTGGTTATGTTGTCCTTACCTTTCATTTAGAGTTGCTGATGCGAAGGCTTCTTCTTTTAAACAAACCAAACATGGACTTTTTCCCCCTTTTGTGTCGTCAATTTCATATACCCTTCTTAGAGAGGGCCTCTGAAATAGGCCTGTTTGTGTAATTTGGGTGAAATGAGGGAAAATGAAATCTTTGGTTAAATCTTGGATGTTGATTTCAATAGATGCTGTCTTTTAGCTTTATATGACTCCACGGAGGTACAATGTATCTTTCAGATGCTTTGCTTATCTCGGGACTTAGATCTTTGGTTTTGGGATTGGTGTAATGAAATGACCTTGAAAACGATTTTCTTTATGCTGTTTGACTTACAGTTGACCTAATCATGGGGATGACTTTGGGATGTAGTATTTGTGACATCTTGTGTTTCTTTGTGATTCATTGCAACAGGACTATGTGCCGACTGTGTTTGACAATTTCAGTGCAAATGTAGTGGTGGATGGAAGCACTGTGAATCTTGGGTTGTGGGATACTGCTGGTAAGTATAGTTTCCGTGTCATTTTTCATACTTAGTATTTTAGGAGTGTCTTGTCATGGTTATGATGTTTTAAACTCATGGAACAGGCCAAGAAGATTACAATAGATTAAGACCCTTAAGCTATCGTGGAGCAGATGTTTTCCTGCTTGCTTTCTCTCTCATTAGCAGGGCAAGCTATGAAAATGTTGCCAAAAAGGTAAGCTTGATATTTTTCTTTTTTCTTATTGCTTTTTTCCCTCTCTTTTTCTGGACTAATATTGCCCCGTTCTTTTCCAGTGGATTCCTGAGTTGAGGCATTATGCTCCTGGTGTTCCAATTATTCTTGTTGGAACAAAACTTGGTTAGATTCTTGTCCCTTCATTACTTTCTCTAATTTTGTTCGATAACAATCAGCATAACTGTAGTTCCATGATATTGTGAAGTTTCTTCATTTAATGATGACTTGCCTTGTTATACTCAGATTGTGTACCCGTCACGGTTTTATAGTGAAGAAGTTACTTATTCAATTAACCCAACCTCTAATTATATGTCTACACCTAAATTCTGTCATCTGAAGCTATCGCCGTTACTTGATTGGTTGTTGTTTAGTTGAAATAATGAAGTTCCTTCCTGTATTACAAACTTACCTCTGCTGATAGTTGTGACTTTGACAAATAATTGGTTCGTTTATAACTAAAAGGCAAGTGTAGTGGTTGTTCTAAACACTGTATGAGTGGTTGTTCATAAAAGCTTGAGAAGTTTGGAGTTTCGATGTATGATGAAAAAGTGTGCATATTTAGTGCACAAGTAACTTCATGACTTATCAGAATCTCAATTTCATGACAACCAAATCTATGTCTTGTAGATCTTCGGGATGATAAACAGTTCTTCCAAGATCACCCTAGCGCAGTGCCTATCACCACTGCACAGGTGCTAGTTATTTGCCACTACTTCCTTCAATTAATTGTTTATGCATTCTCTTTTGCTGTTTTTTTTTTCTTTTAGCCTTTATTTGTTGTCCACAATACGGGCATGAACTTGGTAGATTAGTGGTCTGATTTACTTTATTTTCTGAAGGGTGAGGAACTGAGAAAGCTCATTGGTGCTCCAGTTTATATTGAATGTAGTTCAAAAACACAACAGGTTTGCATATATGTTCTCTGAACCTTTAAAGTTCGGAAGGTTAAAGGAAATCACAACCTTATTAATGTTAGCCTTTGAATACAGAATGTGAAGGCTGTTTTTGATGCGGCCATCAAGGTAGTTCTCCAGCCCCCAAAGCAGAAGAAAAAGAAGAGAAAGGGGCAAAAGGCCTGTTCCATTTTGTGATCCTCAAATCTTAATATAGTAGTTTGCGGAGGGTGACATGACTTTAGTCTTTGCCATTCTATATCTTATACTATTTCCAACCTAGCTGAAGGAATCACCACGTCCAACTAACCACATCAAGGTTCGCTAAAAAGCATCAAGCTATTTGTCTAATTGTCTCTGGCTGTAGGATCTGTACAGTCATAATTTCAATATGTTTGGCGTGCGCACAACACTTACGTTTCTGTTGGCTGTTTTCCTGTTGTATTGATTGTTATTAGATAGACATTTCCAGCAGTGGAATTCATGTTGTAATCTAATCTAGAAGGTGCTTGCATGCATATGTGGCGTTGAATATGAACTAAGTATATGTAATTAATTATGTTAGCTGCTTTAACAGCTTGGATATAGTTGGTTTGATTAAGGTTTCATTCTTCCATTTGTTTGTACCTATGAATTTGACTTAGCGAACTAAAATGTTGTGATAATTGTAGCCTGAGGCTGGTAAAAGCGAGTTTTAAAATGCAATCTTAACTGATAAGCAATGAAAAGAATATTATTGGAGCTGTCAACAACTTTGTGCTTGCACCGTTGCACTGGAATATACGTTATTTTGAAGGATTCACAAAACAAGACCAAATTCATCCTTGACTTCTCACCAACTTTATCAGATCCTCAACGTGTGGACTGTGGGAATCGACTAGCGAAGTGTGGATCTAATTTCTTCTTTTTGGACGTGGGTTGTCCAATAACTATTTGTTTTGGCATCGATGCATTTACAGGGGGAAGTAGCATCAGAAGCTAAAAAAAGGAAGATAAAATATAGTCTTTAATGGTCAATGGAGTTGTCGATATTTTCTTGATTTACAAATAGTGAACTAAACTATAATTATGTCTTGTAGATTCAACAATTAGCTTTGATATAATATCTTAATGAAGAATCTTATGGTGTGAACCCTTCTTCCAACGATGATTAGATTGACAGCAGGAGGTTGCAAAATTCTATGTAATGTGGCAAACAGCTTTCGTTCATTCATTTCTCTCATATCAAAAAGTTGAATGATCATTAGAATCTTATCTTTTTTTCGTGAGGAATATATACTGTGCCCACTTCCGTTGGTGAATGGAACTCTTGATTCTGTTCAATCGATCTCACTTCTCTAGCCATTAAATAGCCTGCAACCTGCTTTGTTCCTTGTAGTGTTCATAACCCATTTGGCATCCCTATCCTCTTTACTTCCTCTTCTACGATCCTAAAATCACGTTGAATGGCATCCAAGAGAATACTGAAGGAGCTCAAGGACTTACAGAGAGATCCACCAACTTCATGCAGTGCAGGTAAAGAGGTTGATAAAAGTTGAATTGCGTTATTAGCTGCAACCACACTGCAGTGTAGTTAGTGTGACATGCTTGTTATGCTGGATTTCAGGGCCTGTGGGTGAGGACATGTTCAATTGGCAAGCAACCATCATTGGTCCAAATGACAGTCCTTATGCTGGTGGCGTTTTCCTTGTCATCATCCATTTCCCTCCTGATTATCCCTTCAAACCTCCCAAGGTATACACCAAAAACTGTTACTCCTGTTTCTGACAACAATTCTCTTTATTTCAGCTAAACTTTCATTTACAAATCACTATGGATAAGCAAAGAGTCTCTTCCTTTGCCATATTTGAAGGTGGAACATCTGTTTTTCTAGAGCAATACACACATTTAAGCAGCCATATATGTATAGTAGCAAAGTCATCAGCTAAAGAAACTACATCTGTCTTCAGTTTAGAATTCTAGTAACTGGTATTTATTGTGAAGCACTGGATCTAAATGATGGCTAGTATCAAAAACTATTTACAGGTTGCATTCAGGACCAAGGTGTTCCATCCCAACATTAACAGCAATGGCAATATTTGCCTGGACATACTCAAAGAACAATGGAGTCCTGCTCTCACCATATCAAAGGTCGTGTTGGGGGACCTTTTCTCATTGATGTCATTACTTTTTTGTTTCTATTTGTTATAAATGCTAACTGGTTTCAAAAATCATGATGCAGGTGCTGCTCTCTATCTGTTCTCTGCTAACAGATCCAAACCCTGATGACCCTTTGATGCCTGAAATTGCTCACATGTGCAAGACCGACAAAGTGAAGTATGAGTCCACTGCTAGAAGCTGGACCCAGAAGTATGCCATGGGCTAAAGCTCTCTGCTTTCATACGTTTTGGAATTATCTTTTTGCTCTTCAAAAACCTTCTCTTTTTAGTATTACTATTCATTAATATATAGATATGACCGTGAAGCTTGAGCATTAATATTGAACAACTTGTATACATATGAGAATTGTTCTCAAAGGCTTTACCTTTGTGATTGGAGCTTTGCTCTCTATGAATAAATGCCATTGAAAATATACCAATACTAAATTGTCGTCTACTTCCTGCGGTCCCAGATCACTGGTTAGGTTTTCTGAATTATATAGAAGTAGTAAAGGTAGCAATTATTGCAGAATATATGCGATTAATATTCTGATAGACAGTGTCTGATTTTTAATAAATGCAACATGCAGTACGAGCATCCTTAAGAGCAAAAACATCATTAATGAAATTCGAAATTAGACATTAGTGATGCCATGTCAAGCACGTAAAAAGCTACATGAAATGTCCTAAAATGACAGGATTTGATGATGGTTATGGTTGGCGTTATTGCATAAAGAATAAGGCTTACAGCATCATATTCTTGGACCAAATAATCCTCTTGCATCGTTACAAAGATGCAGTTGAGTATACCACAACACCTCTCTCATATCTGATGCTACACCATTATTCTCAGGCCTCAACTGCTTCCATCTTCTTCCTTTCTATTCAACCTCCTTAATTTTTTTATTCAAATGGAACCTTCTACTTTTGTTTTTTGTTCTCGATTGATGTTACATTTTACCAGTTTTGATAAAGGTTAAAATACTCCGTTGGTCCTCGTTTTTGTTGCAGAATCTCAATTTGGTCATCGTATTTTTATGAGTCTCAATTAGGTCCTCATTTTTGTAAATTAGTATCAATTAGGTCTTTTCCGTTAGTAGATAACTAACACGTTAAGTAGGTGCCACGTGTCAGCTCCTCGTCTTTTTAAATTTTTTTTTTAAAATTTATGCCACGTGTCACTTCTGTAGTGTGCCATGTGTCAATCTAATATGGTGACACGTGTCAAATTAATGTATGAATCTCAATTTGGTCCTCATATTTGTTAAATTGATTTGATTTGAGTCCCAATTTTTTTTAAAAAAAATTCAATTTCAAGTACTCCAAATTTAGACCAAATTTTACTTTTATATAATGTTATGATTATTTTTATTAAAATTGATATTTTTATTAAATATTTTAATAATATTAATTATATTTAAAATTAAAATTTTAAATATATTTATTTTAATTTTTTATAAAATTATTTTAAAATTTTACATTTGAATTTATAAAATTGTTATTTTTAAGCCAACTCTAAAATATTGTTGATATTGAATATTATAC
>Ga0099823_1008728_pt1 | contig 10302 bp, 5 predicted proteins | sample CowpearedBW_FD_76831 | JGI IMG/M metagenome (GOLD analysis project Ga0099823, IMG submission 76831) | Root nodule microbial communities of legume samples collected from California, USA - Cow pea red BW | ecosystem: Host-associated > Plants > Roots > Nodule | place: USA: California | collected...
CAAGCAAGCTTGAAGCAAAGAATTGATAAAGCCATGTGCATGAAGATCTTAGGTGTTTGATGAAGATTGATGAAGATCCACTTGAAGATTTAGTTTTAGTGTGTTAAATTTGTAAATAACATGTTAAATGTAATGTGTTAGTGTTATATCTTGTTGGTAGGCTATATGACATAGGTTAGATGGGATTTCAGGTCTGTAAGTGTGATTCTTGCAGAGTGTGTATCTAGATTTTTGTTAGTCAAAAATCTTGTGTGTTTTGTTGTTGAAAAGTGTAATCTTGGTGTGTGATTTGTAAAACTTTTGAATATAATGGAAACTAGACTCAGGTTGTCCGGGTAAACTGAATGTAGCAGTGTGATTGAGTGAACCAGTATAAAAACAGTTGTGCATTTCGTTTCCCTCATCTCACTCTCTTTGAAACTCTTGAAAAACTCAAGAAAACTAAGCAATTTGATCTTTGGTGAGATTTAATGCGTTCTTGTGTAATCTAAGGCTTTATACTTGTTATAAATACTGATTGGAACAAGTCTTGTGTGTAAAAGATTGTTGTTTGAGTTGAATTTAGGAATTTTGCATTTTGCATAAATCTCCAATATTTTAGCCGACTGATTTGATTTTTTAATCGACTGTTTCATAGGATCAAGATCAATTTAGTCTGTTATTTTATATTTTAATCGACTGAAAGTGTATTGGTCTGCTAGATTTACATCCAAACTTTCCAGTCCATCAGATTCAATTGAAAAGAGGTTTAAGCTTTCGAAAAGTTTTATAAAGCCAATTCAACCCTCCTTCTGGGCCAAACTCACCATTTCAAAACTAATATAAATAGTTCCATCTATTTGGGTCACATGCCAAAATACTATATTTTCCAACATATTACAGTGACCCATTCCTCGTAAACCTCCCACCATGATGAAAGACAACTTTGAAATGGGAGGTATCCATACCAACAAACAATAATATATCTATACTACCTTGTGAAATATCAATATACCCAAACAAAAACCCACATATTACATTTCATACCACTATCACATCCACAAAAGCATAAGTAACGGGGGACCATATATTCAACACAATCACACTTTACGGACCACCATCGCCAATCAAATCATAAAAAAAATGATAACAGCACCGCAAAACTCATTAAATTAAATCACTCACAACATTCAAACAAAAACTCTAAACACCACGATCCCACCAACAAATCATGCAATCAACAACAAAAAATAGTGGTTTGCGCACCTACGATCCAAAATAGACGCTTATTTGATGTCAATTGCAATTTCAATTTTGTCCAAACCACACAAACTCCCCCAAATTCATCAAATCCTCTTCCCCCCTCTTCACTAACGTCTGCAGAGAAATGAACCCAAATATGTCTTATCCTGCACTATTCCATATCACACAACTCCCATGCCACGTCACAAAATTTTTCCTCACTTACTAGGTCCACACAGCTAGACGTTATCTTATTTAATGGTGTCAACGAAAAGGGAGTACATTGATGAAAATTAACTAATTTGCGTACTAAGTAGACACAAAGTTAAAAGCGGGTACCAACGAAAGTGGGTATGTTACAATTAATTATACCTAAAAAATATAGTGTTACAATTATCTGATGACTGAACACTAACTAAGTGCATACCCATGTTCAACTTTTTTCACACTAGAGAGTTTTGTTAAATCAACATAGTTATGGTTCCTATAAATGACCTCTTCATGTTTTGTACCATAAGTCTTTTTAGATAATTAATAATGTGTTAACTTATTTTATCAATTATTTTAAGTCAAATAGTAGAACAACTTAAAAAAGTAGTGTTATAATTATTTGATGACTGGACACTAAATAAGTGTATACCTATGTTCGACTTTATTCACACCAGAAAGTCTTGTTAAATCAACATGGTTATGATTCCTATAAATGACTCTTTCATTGTTTGTACCATAAGTCTTTTTAGATAATTAATAACATGTTAGCTTATTTTATAAAATATTTTAAGTCAAATTGTAGAACAACTTAAAAAATGTAGTGTTTCAATTATCTGATGATTGAACACTAAATAAGTGCACACCCATGTTTGACTTTTTTCACACCAAAGAGTCCTGTTAAATCAACATGGTTATGGTTCCTATAAATGACCTTTTCATGGCTTGTACCATAAGTCTTTTTAGATAATTAATAACAATGTAAGCTTATTTTATCAATTGTTTGAAGTCAAATAGTAAAATAGCTTAAAAATGTGGTGTTATAATTATCTGATGACATAAAAAACGTAGTCTCAAACACTCTTTTCGCGGAATTAGAATCTTATAATCCATATACAAGTTACATACAAAATAATTTGTATGTAATGAAATTTTTTGGAATGAAAAGTCTATTTTCTTTTATTTTGAAAAAAAATTATATTCTTTGTCTATTGCACTAAAATTTAAATTAAACGAAATAAAATTTTAGCAACACATCATTGGCATTAAAATTTGATAGTAATAAAACTTTCACTTAATCCAAATTAATTTATAAACAACATAAAATTCAATTCAAAGTAACAACATCTAATCTAAACAACACTAAGTGTCAACAACTTATATAAAGTAGTCATGTCCGGTTGGTTTTGGTCTTGGTGCTTTGTTGTGGTTGCTCCTGATCTTGTTGAAGTTTGCCTTGCTCAAGTTAATGGTATTGTTATCATACATCTACTCCCCAATGCTCTGTGTATTTAAACCATGAAATTTAAATTACACATTAAAACATATTATTCTATGTAACATCCAAATTTAATAGAATAATTCTACTAAATAGAATGTTGCATGTTTATTGTAAAAAGAAAAAAAAAGCACTAACAGAAAGTATATTACAATTAACCTTTTACAGTTATCCCAAATTATACTAAAATGAAAACCTTTAGGCACAACACACTACCATGAAATGAATCTAAACACAAATTAGATTAAATTGCAAATTTGCTCACGGGACAAGAAACTACAAAATAACAGTACAGAAGAAGAAAGGCTCAACAATGAGCAATAAAGGATCCAGGAAGCCTAACTACACCACAACCTCCCCACCAACTTCATGATCGCCAAGGGTCTCCACATCTGCTCACACCAAGGATTTGGTGATCATCGCAAAAAGAAAATCAAACAGAAACACAGACACAAAGAGAGAGTGTAAGCTAGAGACAAAAATAATTTTTTTTAACATATTAAAGAGCAAGCAGTTTATTAAACAAATTATAAACAAGCAATTTAGTAAGCACATAAGGCATGTGAAGGCAAACAATGCAAGACCCTCAAACTCAGTTATCCGGATACATATGAAGAGATCAAATTCAGTGGATACTTGCACTTGTGGTGGCCTTTACTACTCTACAGAGCCATTGCCAATGGGTTTCACCCTATCATGCACAAGGTTAGCCTTTAATCATCTAAGGCCGTTATCCTACCAAAGATTACGACCTCTTGCTACTCTTACCATTTGAATTAGTACGCTCTAAGTCATGCCACATCCATGTTCTCACAACATATTCCACATGTTATCTCATGACATCCAAATCTCATGCCAATGGACCACCAACCAACCAATTCATAAATCATTTCATTTCATACCAAGCAAGTCAATATCACATGAAACATAACAGATTCATGCCTTTAAGAGTAATTGAATCAATCCACAAGTTAAAGTAAGGAATTAAAATTCTGCAACAATTCTCGCTTAAGCTAGACTGGTCTCACTTAAGGTAGAAATTCTTGCTTATGCTAGACTGATCTCGCTTAATCTAGAAATTCTTGCTTAAGCTAGACCGATCTCGCTTAATCTAGAAATTCTTGCTTAAGCTAGACTGATCTCGCTTAAGCTAAAATTTCTCGCTTAAAATAAACTGGCATATTTTCACTGATTTCAACATGGAAAACCCAAAATCCCAAACAACAAAAACTAAAAAAAAAGGTTAAGTATGTTTTTAGTCCCTAAACTTTGACCCAAAATTGGAATTCGTCCCTGGTTGAAACTTTGATAAATTTTGGTCCCTAAACTTTAAAAATGGATGAATATAGTCCTTTTAACCAATTTTGTTAACTTCTTTTAGGTTTCGAACGCATTTCTCAGTAAATATTGAGTCGAGCATGTGTCAAACGATGTAAACAACTCCAATATTAACATGAAACACATTCCACATGTTGAAAAAAGTCAACGTAATTGGGTTAAAAGGACTATATTCATTCATTTTTAAAGTTTAGAGACCAAAATTTATCAAAGTTTTGACTAGGGACAAATTCCAATTTTTGACCAAAGTTCAGGGACTAAAAACATACTTAACGCAATAAAAAACATAACCACATTGCATAAAACATTGGCATCATACTTCATGCTTTTAAAAGGGTAAACAAATCAATCATGGGAGCATACAAGCATTCCAAAAACTTTGTTGTCAATCTCGCTCAAGCTAAGGAGCTCTCGCTCGGGCGAGAAGAGCCTCTCGCTCAAGCGAAAAGCTCTTGCTTAGGTGATGATGTATGATTATCTTGATTCATCCTAACAGTCAAGAATATGGTGATGGTTGCTTAAGAAAACCTAAGGAAATTCCCATTAGATATTAAGATAACAAAGTTATCTAGATGTTAAGGTTCCTTTCCAAAGGTTCTAGAGAAGAAAAGGGATGGATTGATTACTTATGAAAACAAAGAAAGCTTGCGAAAAATTAAAGGAAGCAATAAAACTGATAGCAAAATATAGGCATAGAAATCAGAGTTAAAATGAACAAAACATGAAAATGGAAAGGAAGGAAAATGGTGCATGGAAGAATCACCCCACCCTAGAGAATAGGCAAAGCCTTGATCTTCTACTAGGGATTAGTGGTGATGCCGCCACTTGAGCTTGCTTAAGATAAGGCTTTAAAGTTTTCTCCCTAAGAAGAAAACCTCTCATAAAGGTTGAACACAATATAGTGAATTTTCTAAAATGATCAACCCCTTCATAAACCTAAGAGCTCCCCTTAAATAGATGTAACTAGGGGTCTCTTAGAATAAATCCAAAAGTAACAAGGTCCTTACAAGCAAAAACACAAACATAAAAGTCCATCTAAAAACTAGAGTAAACATGGCACATGGTATGGAAGGATGTCTAGGCCAAATAGATGCCAAATGACATTCAAAGATGCTTATAGCACACTTGGTCTCCAAGGAAAGTGGTCCCTCTTTCTAGAAGCTTCTAAAAAGTTCCCTCCTTTCTCTCTCTTCCACATGTGCTCTCCTTCCACCATCCATTTAGGCGCCACTTATATTGATCTTAGGAACTTGGATTAATCTACAAAACATAAAGGAAATTAGGATTAGCATATTGACATGGTTTAGCCTAGTTAAGTCAATAGTCAACCTTAAGTCAAAGTCAACAAGTCAACCTTAGATCAAAGGTCAACAAGTCAACTAAAAGTCAAGGTCAACAAGTCAACTTTAATTGGTCAAACTTGTCAACTTCATGGAATTAAGAAAATTGAAAATAAACTAAAAGATGGACTAGCCTTCCCTTTGGTCATGCTTCTTGTGGTTCTCCTTGGGATGGCTTCTTCCTTTGGGTTGGTGGTCATGTCCTCATCAGGCGAGATTGAAATCATAGGGCAATATGAGGGTTCACGAGTTCTCGCTTGAGCGAGATTACTCTCGCTCAAAATTGGAGCTCGTCGCTTGAGCGAAAGTCGAGCAGAACTTGGGGTGAACTTCTTGCTAATTTCGCTTAGGCGAGGGTTGCTCGCCTCGGCGAAAACAATAGAGCTTTTCCCCGCTCACGCATGCAAACTAGAAAAGCAGTACCAAAAAACATTTCAACCATTTCTAGGAAACCACAACAATGAGCAAACATCATAAACATGATTTAAAACTAGAAAAACATGCAATACTCATAAAAAAATTTAAACCCTAGCTTCCCTTACCTTGAAGCTGAGAACTAACACAAGAAACCCTTAAGAGAGAAGCACCAAGACCTGGAGCAGATTTAAGAAGCTGTAAAATAGAACCATGGGAGACAAGAATGGGACCACGAATGAGACTCGCGTGGAACTAGAGTTACCAAAGAGAGAAGAATGAAGGGATACATTTTTAGAGCTCAACTTACGTGGGGAAAGATGGTTTCCGCTAACTGGACTAATGAAATATCCTCACACCTTCTCTTCCCAACTCAAACACTTATACTTCTCCACCTACTTTTACTCTTACCTCGTCAAGTCAAGATCTCAAATTTCCTTCTCTGGATAAACATCTACTCTTACTTTCTCACTTCTAGGTTGGCACTCTAACTTGAAAAAATAACTCAACCATCTTTTATTTCTCTTACCCAACTTCCTTCGTGTAACTCCACATTTCCAACTCTGAATGATCATTGAACACTTTTAACTGATACACATAAGAACGACACATTTATTGTTTTTAAAGAATCGGTCTTCATAGTAACCACTAGGTCATGAGTAAGATAATTATTCTCACGCACCTCTTACCATTCAGGAGCATCACTTGCCACCATCTCGTTGTGCTACTTTGATCTATACACAAAGTCACTTATTTTTTTACTTAAAATGATTATCCTTTCATGTCTGCCATGACAAGAAAGCAATCATCATTGAGAAACCTTCATCAAAACCTCTATAGAACTTCCAAAACTCTTTAAAACTCCTTTTTTTGTAGCCTTAGCATTCCATTTTCTCAACATCGTATCCACCCTCTTAAAACCATATGCCATACTAGCGACTCCAACTTTAGTCAATACTCTTCTTGAATGGTTTGATACACCACAACTTCTCTTTAAAGATCTGCCAAACTTGCAGTCATTTCGGGGATTATATTAAGTCTATACCATTATGTCTCCAACAACGCTTTCACTTTGTTCTCTTCACACTCCCAACATAAATCATCCAATTAGGAACTATTAGCACAAGTTCTACCTCAGTCACTAATGCAAAAGTGAACTTCACCACTCCAAAGCAAAAATTCTAATATCTACTTTAGAATACGTCTATAAACTCTTCTATCACTAATATCATTTCCATCTATTATTTGCTTGCCTTTATCAGATAATTTTGATTCACATGACATTTTGCCCCCACCCTTCAGCTTGATCCATACTCGATATGCCACCACTGACTTTTCTCTTTGAATCAAAGGACACTACTACATTGGGGATCATATCTCCTAAGAATGAGATTAAGAAAACACTCAATTCATCCTTGAGATTATGTCCCAATCTTGCAAAGGAAACAATTCAAATTGGCTTTGAATTTAAATCCTTGATCACCACGAAACACGTGACACACCTGAGTAAACTTAACTTGACCGCAACTGTAGCAAACCACCATCTCAACTCCCACTCCCTTTTGCAGGCAACCATGACTCCTTTACCATACCGTCGACACCAAGAAGTATACGATCCCAAACAAAACCAAACCCATATCCCAAGCACCACTTTTATACCTTGTATCCTTGATTGGGATCATTCGTGCTAACCATTTCAACACCAACCATCGTATACACCCTTTCAGCAACTCAAAACTTTTCCTTTCATTTCCTCCATCAATGGGCTGCAACATTATTTGTTGCCCTTACATACAAGAATAATCTTTAAAGATGTGCCTCTTCTTCTGGTACATGAAACCTTCTATCTTATATCCAAGGTCAAACATTCTGCTCATGTGAACTACTTTTCCTTAAAACATCTTACTATCAATTAAGAAGACCAATCATCTCCTTCTAACTATTGAACCGAGTATGGAACCTTTATATCACTTCATTCTTATCCACAAATTGTTTTTCCCTCTACATAGGAAACATCATCTTACTTGACTGATTTGTGAAATTTGCTCCATCTTAGCCTTCCACTAGAGATTTGTCGTCTTTTTACACTTCACGGTCTTTATCCTTCTTAGCTTGCTCGATGCTAAGCAATGTAACTATTTTCTACAACCTAGGATCTACCAATTGCTATTCTTCCACCAATCCAAGAAAGCACTAGGCATAGCTATATGATAATCTCTAATGACACTTCTCCTAACACTACCGTGTATCTGCGTAACTCTGAACCTCAACATTGTCAGGATGTAAAGCCAACTTAATTTTCTCAAATGTTTGTTACGCTTGCATCCACTAATATCTTCCATTGTTCTAACCTCTAGGTTTAACTTCTTTTGGGAAAACTTGTAGCATCTTCTTCCAAGAACCCGTCCTTAAAGCTCCCTCTGCCCGAGCATTATTTTATGAATTATAACATCTTCTCTTACTCTACTAACCAAAAACTTAGCTTTCCTCACTCAACAATATACATTATACAACAACTCCCTATCTTTGAGGTAAGGAGTTGTCTTAGAGGCCTCATCCAACCCTTGTAAAGTTAAGGATGCCAAGTTAACCTTGAATTTGAATTCCTTTACCACTATAGACACCAAATACAAACCACAAAGGCGCAAACAAGACAAACTAGAACATACAAAGCAAAACTCCATCATCTATTGATAACCAAACCTTTTGTCTGTCATCATTCTTTCCCCAAACCATTAGAATTAAGAAAGGAAAACAAGCTTTGATCTAGTCATGAGTATGTACCCTCATTACTTTATCAAGACGTTTTTTTTTTCTTAATACTTTCGGTTTCACAGACAAACTCGACTAAACTTGAATACTTCAGCCCACGAGACATGACAAACTCACAACCCTCAGGTCATCTTCAGGATGAACTGCTTTGATACCATAAATGTAACATCTAATTTAATAGAATAATTCTACTAAATAGAATGTTACATGTTTATTGTATAAAAGAAAAAAGCACTAACAGAAAGTATAATACAATTGACCTTATACAGTTATCCAAAATTATATTGGAATGGAAACCTTTAGGCATAACACAATCCCATGAAATGAATCTAAACACAGATTAGATTAAATTGGAAATTTGCTCACAGGACAAGAAACTACAAAATAACACAACACAAGAAGAAAGGCTCAACAATGAGCAATAAAGGATCCAGGAAGCCTAACTACACCGCAGCCTGCCCGCCAACATCATGATCACTAAGAGTCTCCACATTTGCTCACACCAAGGATTTGGTGATCATCGCAAAAAGAAAATCAAATAGAAACACAAACAAAAAGAAAATGGGTAAGCTAGAGACAAATTATAAACAAGCAATTCAGTAAGCACACAAGGCATGTGAAGGCAAACAATGCAAGACCCTCAAAATTAATTATCTGGATACATATAAAGATATCAGATTCACTAGATGCTTGCACTTGTGGTGACCTCTACTGCTATGTAGAGCCATGGCCATTGGGTTTCACCCTACCATGCATAAGGTTAGCCTTCAATCATCTAAGGTCATTATCCTGCCAAAGACTAGGGCCTCCTGCTACTATCACCACTTGAATTAGTACGCTCTATGTGAGACTAACTTTCTTTGGTTTAGTTTTGTCAATAACATTTGATATTTTACAATTAAAACACAATAGTATAAGTCTAAATTTTGTCCATAACTCAATATTTTACAATTAAATTTTTCAATATAAGAATTAGGGCAACCATATTTTTTCATAAACTCATGTGTGGGTAAATATCTTTCAATTGAATTAGAGTCCATAACTTTAAGTTTCAAGTGAACTAAAATTAAGCTAACTTTCATAACTCAAATGGACCCCATGAATATATGGTATAGAAACTGACTTTTTATAGTTCAATAAGTGTCTTTCTAAGATGTAGATTTTGTACAACAGAAATTCCAGGAATATTATTTCATGAAATCATACTGGAGCACATAACTTTTACTTTCAAGTGCACGAAAATTATGCTAACATTCATAACTCAAATGGATCCCATGAATATATGGTACAAAAACTGTCTTCTTACAGTTCAATAATTATCTTTCTAAGATGTAGTTTCTAAACAACAAACATGTCAGGAATATAATTTCATGAAATCATTTGTGAGATAAACATCTTTAAATTGGACTGGAGTCCATAATTTTAACTTTCAAGTGTAGTCAAATTATGCTAACATTCATAATTCAAATGGACCCCATGAATATATGGTACATGAACTGACTTTTTATAGTTCAACCAATGTTTTTTTGAGATGTAGTTTTTGTACAACAAACATGACAATAATATTATTTCATTAAATCATACTAGAGTCCATAACTTTAACTTTCAAGTGCACTAAAATTATTTTAACATTCATAACTCAAATGGACCCATGAATATATTGTACATGACTGTCTTTTCAAAGTTCAGTAAGTGTCTTTCTGAGATGTAGTTTATGTACAACAAAATTCC
>Ga0099823_1008734_pt1 | contig 10300 bp, 2 predicted proteins | sample CowpearedBW_FD_76831 | JGI IMG/M metagenome (GOLD analysis project Ga0099823, IMG submission 76831) | Root nodule microbial communities of legume samples collected from California, USA - Cow pea red BW | ecosystem: Host-associated > Plants > Roots > Nodule | place: USA: California | collected...
AATACATAAATAATTAATGATTAGTTGTTGTTCCATTCAACAAGTTTTTCAAACATATCCAAGTTAGGAACGCCAATTATGCTAAAAGGATAAGACTTTGATTTTGAGATGGCTTTATCTGTACTTTTTATTCTCTCCAAAATTTTTATAAACCTGGAATTTTTTTTTTTTTACAAATTTGTTAAAGAGAATTTACAAGAAAAGATTTTTTCATTTTTTTTATGAATTTTAATCGGCAGTTCGTGAGTAATTAATTTTTACAAAATTATAAAATTTACAAATATTTTCTACAAAATTTGTTGTAAAAAGTGTTTTATATAAAATATTTTAAATTGACAGCAATTTCTTGTAAATTTTTTTTTCATAACAAAATTTATAAATATTTTCTAAAAAAAATCTAAAACAAAAATTACAAGAAATGTGAATTTTTTTAGTAATCAACTTAATTTTTCGTGAATTTGAATTATATACGCAGGGGATAGATTTGTATCAATTTTTGATGACATCGTATATTAATCTTGGCATTATATATATATATATAGTTAAGTCATACAATTAAGAAGTATGTTTTTACAATTAAAATATATTTTATAATATACTTAATATAATAAAATATATATTGCTCGATATTATATTATTAAGTTAAGAAGTTGTATTATTAATACACGATTGTCTTAAAAATATACTTTTTAAAAATATATGAAAATGAACCAAGTAATGGCCTAAAACATAATTTATATTTATTCATAAATTATCAAACCTTTTCTTTTTTAAATTTCAATCAATATTTTTCAATTAAAACCACATCAAAGAAATATGTTCATAAAAATTCTCATTGAAATATGTTCATAAATGACATAAAATTTAGAACCATTAAACTTACATTAGATTCTAGACCTTTTTAAGTTCTGAAATTTTGAAGTGTAAATAAAAGAAATATTAAAATATGGATTTTATTGAAGAAAGATTGTAATAATAAGATCATAAAAATAATATAATATAATGAAATTAACAAAGAAATTCATTTTTTCTATCGACAAGTGTAAATATAAGTGTATAAAAATATGTATTTAAATAGGAGTATTTGGATACTCCAACTCACAGTACCTAATATGGATTAAAGATGATCTTATAATATGAAGTTTTAAATTTACAATCTAGATTAGAAATGTTTATATTTAACGTGCCTAATGGAGATAGTGCCTAACACGTATTTGAGTTGGAGTCAACCACAAATAATGCCTTTGACAAACCAAAAGTAAACAACGGGCAATGTTTTTTTCTTTTAATTATTATTATGTTTTGATTACCATGGAAGAATTTAATCTCATATATATCTCATATTAAAAAATATATTTTATCAATTAATTGAAAATAATCTCAAATTCAATCACTACTATAAATTTTCATATTACATGAGATTTTTCTTGCAAATTTGTTAAAAAGATTTGTAAGAAAAAAAAAATTTCTACTATTTTTTCTAAAAATTTTGATTGACAGGTAATTTCTTCGTGAATAATCACTTCTTACAAAATTATAAAATTTGTAAGTATTTTCTATAAAATTTATTGCGAAAAGTATTTTATACAAAATATTTTACAAGAAAATTGGTAGTAATTTTTTTCAATTTTCTTTTCTCATCCAAATTTGTAAGTATTTCTTACGAAATTTAAAAAAAAATAAAATTAACAGGAAATATTAGGTATTTTAGTAGTAAATATTTTAAATAATCAGAAAAAAATAAACAATATATTATCATGCATTTTTTTTTTCGTCTTGGCGTGAGTTCTTTTGAATTAGTGAATCAGAAGCTAATCATGTGACCCATGATAATATTGTGTTATTTGATTTATTTGACCATATTTACTGTTGTTCTAACTAAAGCTTTGCTGGTGTTTATCATAATTAATAGTTAGAACCTTTTAAATGAATGATATTAGATATCGAGATTAACGTTAGTTTAAATTGATTTGAATGGTTTCCAAAGCACACACACCTTGTTTTTATTTATTTTGAATTTTTAATACTGTTATTGTCATGCAAATAACCTTAAATTGTTCTTGAAATAGACATCAATACAACACTTGTGAACTTTAAATAAGAAGTGCTCTACAATCAAGGTAGATTGGAAACAAGATTCAGACAACATATTAAAAACAAAAAACATGCACTCAATGATGAATAAAGAAATCCACGTAGGTAGATTCCTGTTTATTACATAATATATATGTTAAGTTCCCATACATATACGTAGCAGAAAAAAATGTTGAGCATGCTTGCAAGACCCTCCAATTCCACGTTTCAACCAACCCTGCCAAAAGTTGTTCCAAACAATAAGATCAATTAAAATAATCAAGTAATTTAACTCGAGTGTAAAAAGTTTACCAATGGGTAAAAACTATATGAAAATAACAGTGAGTAAAGGAAATAAACCCTAACAGCAGACTTTTCATTATGATTTGAAAGTTAAGGCTTAAATATGTTTTTGGTTTTTCATGTTTTGGTAAAATTTTAAATTAGTTTTTCTTCAAAAATTTTGATCAATTTAATCTTTTATCTTTAAAAATACATGAATTTAATTTTTCTAATCAAATTTTGTTAAGTTTAGCTGACGTTTCAAACGTATTTCATGATAGTATTTGAATTGTTTATACGCTTTGACACATTTTCGTTTCAATGTTAACTCAAATATTATCATAAAATGCGTTTAAAATGTTAAATAAACTTAACAAAATTTGATAAAAAGAACTAATTTACGCATTTATAAAGATGAATGACTAAATTGGTATAAAGTTTCAAAGAGGACTTATTTCAAAATTTACTGAAAGTGGAGGGAGAAAAAACATATTTAAACTTTAAAGCTATTAAAAAAGTCACCTAAAATTTCACTCATTATTTGATACACTCGTATAATTTGTTTTAAAAATTCAATAAAGTAATAATAAAATTCATTAAAATTAATAATTCTGTACTAAAAAAACGTTTTCAGAAGTATTTTTAGGATTAAAAGTAAGAGAAAAAAAAAATGAAACGAGATTATTCACAAACTAAAAATAAAAACTTGAAGAAATCATATGAAACCTTGTACTAATTGCATCATGGATCAACTCAGTTTATGCAGATAAAATTGTCTGATAATGTTTTCTTCTGAAAAGATTATGCTAATTAAATAGTGTTCTGTTTTTTAGTTTCTTCTGTATATGTTTTATGTGAAGGCTACTGGTTTGAAAAGAAAAATAAGAGAGCTTATGGGTTTAACTCTTCCCCTAACTACGGTACGTGGATAAAAGAAAAATTGTGAAGGCTATAAAAGAATGTTACTTGGAACAATCTGCATTGGGGGAGATAGACACAGGAAGGGTTATTCCACAGTTCCCTGGAAGAGCCTGAGCCAATTGTGAGTTTATGGTGATACTCTTGGCAGTGGATTTGATGCAGTTACATGCAGCTTTCTTATCCTCTGAGGTTGATGCAGCAGAAGCAAGAGCTTTGGCTCCTGAGCAACATGCACCTGGTGGCTTTCCACTTCCACTCACCAAGTAACTCACACAAGGCCTCAAATCCTTTATCACATCACTGCATGAAAGTGCAGCCTCTGAAGTTGAAACAACAAGGATCACAAACACAAGCCCACAAAATGCCCCTGAGACCTTCATATTGCTCAAAACAGATGTTGCTATGAATCTGCATTGTTTCCTTTTCACCATTTATAGAGCTTCAAGGGAAGCTGATGAGTGCAAGAAACAAGAAACTTGTCATTTTGAGATTCTAGGTTAGGTGGAAGTGTGGTGAAAGAGGGTTTCTTCAGTTTCAGCAAGTAAAATAGCCTTGAATGTTCATTGGAGCAAAAGGGTTACTTTTCTTTTATGATTTCCATTCATGCAAGACTTTGATCACTTAATTTTGATGGAAGTAAACCTTGTGTAACAACTTTGTTGCTAACAGTGACAGTTTCTCTATTCATGAACAAAATCATGTGCAAGTTATTATCACAGGATCATTATGTGGCTCTGAAATGAGGCCCCTCAATTGGATATCTCAACCATACGTTATATAATATTCATAATTTACATTAATTTATCTCAGAGGCTCTTGCTATCACCACTCACTTTAGATGCATTTGCTTGGCTGTTCACCATTTACATAATTATTCACAATTTTTTGTCTGAAAGTCCTTACTGCACTTGTGAATTAAATGTAATTGTAGTGGAAATGACAAATGAATATGTTCTTAAGGATATTGTCTAAATCTATCATAATTTTAACAAGAAATCCTAAATTAATTGGGTACAATAACATTCTATTTTTTTAAATAGGATATGGGTACAAGATGAGTTTTATATATATATTTTCCCTATACTCATTCCATCGTCCTTGTACATGTCACAATTTTTAATTACTAAAATACGTTTAGTTTATTAGATGATATGATAAACTTATATTAGCTTTTCTTTAGTCCTTAATTTCATAACTTATTTATAAGGCACACACTTCATCATTTACTCTTTCTAATAATTATATGACATTTATCCATTATTTTTTAATACTTAAATTTTTATTGTTACAATTTTTTGATTTAATTACTCTTTTGGTTCTTGTCTCCATCTAAAAATTTCAAGTTGATCTTCTAATTTTTTTTTTCAATTTGGTCCTGATTTTTGAAAAATTGATGCAATTTAGTCCTTTTAGTTAAATTTTTTGGAGCTGATAAAAGATTTTTCATCAAAATTGATATTATGACTATGGATAAGTTAAGAATTAGCTAGGGATAAGTTGTTAGAATTTCTATGGATCAGCTAGGGCTTAGATAGGGATTCATATGTTTTTACAATTTGCTACGAATCAATTAGGGATTAATTAGGAATAAGTTGTTAGAATTTTCTATGGATTAGCTAGGGATTTACTCAGAATATGGTTTCATAATTTGCTACAAATTAGTTAGGGAATAGCTAGAGATAAATTCCTATAATTTGCTATTGGTTAGCTTGTTAGTTTTGAGATGGTTGAAATGCCAAGAAGGGGGGGTTGAATTGGCTAGTTAAAATTTAGGCTATCTTTAAAAGCTAAAAGCCCTCTTTAATTAAATCAATTCGATCACCAAGTTAGGATGCAAAAATTACTGGACAATATACTTTCAATCGGTCAAAAACAGAGTTAGTCAATTGATTTTATTAAACAGGTTCTGTACTGGTATAATCAACCGATTGAAACAGAAAATAGTCAACTGAAATACTGGGAAAAATGCAGAAATGCAGATTCGAGATTTGAACCAAGAACAATCAAGACAACTTCTAATTGATTATGCAAACATGCTCTATGTTGTAGATGCCATCAAAGCACTCAAGAATATGAAAAAGGTGTTTTAAATTCAAGTTCTTTAAAAATTAAATGATTATGCAAGAGAGAAAGGTTAAAGAAAAGATTGGAGCACAAAATTTTTTATACTGGTTCACTCAAACCTGAGCTACATCCAGTTTGTCAAGGCAACCGAAGCCTGACTTTACACTATTTCAAAAGATTTACAAAGTTTACACTCTTACACTTTCAAAATAAGTAAAACACACACCAAAGACTCTTGAATCACACAAGAATCACAACAACACAGCAAGAACCCTCTTGCAGACCTGGAAAACCACCAGGCACACACACAAAGCTTGAGAAAGATCAAACCTCAGTGGTAGCATAGCCCTGCCTACCACAAACACCTTCTCCAAGCTTCAAACACAAGCCAAAAGCTCTAAGAATTGATTCAAGATCAATCTTCAACAGCTGCATCTGAATGATCACGAAAGAGAGATATTTCTAAGGTTTCCATAATAGTTTCACATTAAAAAATGATTAAGTTATCTCTCTTTCGAAAATCACAACACTTATAGTCAAACTGTTATGAAATTCAACAGGTTGATTTCCAAATTAATCGGTTGATTTCACTTGACTTAAGTGAAATCAATCGATTAAAAAATAAATCACTTGATTGAATAAGTCACAGTTTAAGATTACTGCAACTAACATTTTAACTTGTTGAAAATCCATTCAACAGATTAAAAGATACATTTTCACCTGTTGAAAAATATTTCAATAGATTAGAAAAACACAATTAAGACCAAATACATCAAATTAATGCTACAAGGTCTACAATGTGAATTACAAACATCAAACACACTTTCCTAATAATTGACTCATGTGGGGGGCACGCGTTTAAGGCTTGTCAAACATGAATACCATCAAATCTCCATAACTTCATCAACGAAGACATGATTCCAAAGCAATGGCTCTAAGTAGTTCAACAAAGCTTCATCAAATCTTCATGAGACACACCACCCAGGCTTCACATGTCAACATAGCTAAGATTAGCTATGGATAAAATCCGTAGCTAATTAGCAAGGGTATTAACTTGCTTTCTTTAAATTCATTAGCGAGGTTTTAGAGAGGACTTTGCTATAAAAAATGCGTCTAACAACGAGGAAAAAATTATCTCGTTATTTAGCTACGGAACAATATCTTCATTATTTTTTGGCTAATCCCTCATAAAATAATTTTGCAAGGGATCAATTGCGGTTTAACTTGAGATTATTTATCGCAAACAAGTTTTTTTCTTGTAGTGAGTAGATGATAATTTAAAAAAAAAAATATTAATATCGGCTAAACCAACATAAGTAAATTAATATTAAAAATAAATTGTATTAAGTGTTGGTTTAACTTATGGTAAGTTAAATAAATTTGCCTTTGTAGTTTCAAAGTTGCACTGCATAACAAATTCCAAATTCGATGATTATAACTATTAGTGTCGCAATTCGCTTATTAGCGTCAACTTTTTAACCTATGTCAAATATCTATTTTCTTACATTAAAGAACAACTAGAAGACAATTAAACTACTAAAATCTAACTGAAAAAAAAAAGGTCCACAAAATTAATGGTCAAATGCAGAGATGAAGAAGCTTGAGCCTAGAAAAAAGTCCACATTCTTCGAACATTACCTTTCAAAGTTTCACGTTATCTTTAACTACATGCACTTATATTTATGACAATCCTATCCAATACGTGCTTCTATTTAGCCTCCTAACTTGTTAATGTAGTTTCTCGTGACCTTCTAACTTTTTCGTGATCGTGTGGATCCAAAGAAAATGACATAACCAGAAAAGCTATAAGTTCAAAGACAACAAAAATGGAAAATTAATTTGAAGAAAAGGATAGATCCGTAAAATAATTTACAAAAAGAGAAGAAGAAAGAATCTTAAAATATGGACCACTTTTATAGTTTTTTTCAATACATCCTTGTCACACACATTAATCATCATCGGAAACAATAATTAATAACGTAAGAAACCTTAAACACACACAAATATATCATCTCTTCCCAACGACATGCACTTTATTTAGGGAATACAAATGTTACTAATTGGATCTTCAATTCAAGTTAAAGAAGATAACAATAACCTACACTAGAATCACACTATATAATGTGGTAGAAAATTTAATTTGGATAAAGACGAGATCGTGTGTATATTAAAAAAAAATGGAAGCTCAAACCTGAAATGTTATATATGAGGATCCATTAAGACCAATAACTTGTGACATATAATGTGTACATGAGAAGACGAATGAATCGTTTTATACAAATTTTCACGTTTAGTAGTTTAAAAAAGTTGAGGGTGTATATAGTTTATATCTAATTTGGTTAAACTTGTTAAGTAATGGATAAAATTTGGATTATATTTTAATGTGTAATTCAGACTGGACTAATATGATTATTGACAGGTTGATTGGGATTTGTAATTTATATTTTAAAATTTTCTAAATTATGTAAATAATAATTAATAATTAAGTAAACGTAAAAAATATAATTAATAATTTATTAAAGACTCATCGTCAAATAATTTATAATAATAGTTTTTTATTTATTTAACCTTCTAACTGTTTTTACAGATTCTTCGTTATCATGATAGACCGTATTGTGATATTTTCCTTAGATATATAGTACAATGTTTGAATTTTTTTTAGGTGTATATATAGAAATCAATTCTTAAACTCAGCTCAAGAAGAATTTCAAATTTTCGAAAAGGTTTCTTGATAATTTTTTATACTTGAGAAAGATTAATTTATAACTTTGAGCCAAAATACTATGATTCAGTTTAATGATGGGTCCGTGCACAACTCGACGCTCTTGTTTTCTACCGCGCGCAAGGAATCATTACCATCCGAAAAGATTTTATATTCATTGAATGAGAAAGAAAATAAGAGTTTAAAAGTTTTGGAATCATTGAAATAAAACCACCACATGTGACATTGTTCAGTGTGGTGCGATTTGAAAAACCTTGATCAAGACATGTGAGCCCCATGTCTAGAAATAGAATAGGATATCAATTTGAATTTTGGAATCATCAGCTTCATTTTATATTAATATATACCCTGATAAACTTTTATTCACAATGAAAAGAAGATAAAAGAAGATAAAAGAAATTATATCCAATTTTTTTATAAGATTATTTTCTTTGACGTTTTGGAGTGATAAAAGATATTTTCTTTCTTATTGTTTTCATTTTTCTTATCCTTGAAGCTGCGGTTTTAACTTGTTTCATTCTCTTGTTCCTTTTGAGTTCTATCACTATGTGGTTTTGGTGCACCACTTTTTGGTTGTAAAGGAGAGGTGTTAATTTGGCCCAGCCCATGAGACTTGGCCCGACTCACGTGAGTTAGGGTAAAAAAAGTTCATAGGGCTAAAACGTCTTCCATAAAAAAAGTTCACAGGGTCAAAAATTTCAAAAAAGTCATGTGGGTTAAAGCCAATCTATGGACTTTCTTCTTAAACATGAAAAATATCTTATGTTTTAAAATATATTATTAAAATTTTCGTCCTCGCCACGACCAGGACGGTAGGACGTGCACAATGACCCGAAAGAACCTCGCGGGTCGGACAACACGAACAGGCCGGACAGACCCAACAATCCAAACGAATTAGGCGAGAGGACCTGATGACCTTGACAAGCCTAATGACTCGGATGGCATGCCTGACAACCAAACTGACCTAGCAGAACCAACAACTCGGACGAGCTTGACGACCCAGACGAGCCCGACGACCCGAGCGATCCAAGCAAGCCGAACTAGCCCGACACGCCTAACGAGTCTGATGACCCCAACGGGCATTGCGAACTCGACGGGTAAGGCCTGATGATTGTTTGGGCCACTAGGCCTATTTGGGTCATAGAGCTCATTTGAGTTGTCATGCCCATCTGACCTAGACGGGTTGTTAGGCCTACCAGGCTCTTTCGAATCGTTTAGGCTGCTAGGCCCCTTTGGTCATTGGGCTCGTTCGGGTCGTTCAGTTTGTCTAGGTTATCGAGCCTGTTCGAGTTGTTAGGCTCGTCCAAGTCGTCAGGCCTATCCAGATCATCCCGATTGTTTGGCCCGCCCGGGCCATTTGGGTCGTCAAGCCCGTATGGGTTGTTGGGTCCGTTAGGCCCATTCGGGTCATCGAGCCCACCTAGTCCGTTTGGGTCATCGGTGTTGGATAATCTTTAATTTTGTTAGATAATCTTTAATTTTGTTACATAATATTTAGATTATATTTTAGATTATAGAGTTGTTTTTATTTAACAAAGTGATTGGGTATTTTATATTTGGTTAATTAGATTTAAGTTAGTTGGTATTTTAGTTAGTTAGAGTATATAAGATTTAGTTTGATAATATGGGGTATTAGATAAGATTAGATTAGATAAAGATTTAGTTCGGTTTGTTATTATTTGGTTTGTAATTGGCTATATAATAGCGCATTCTCCATCAATGAAAAATACCACATTGAGTTACATTGCACATTCTTTTAGAATGTGTGAGTTTTTTTCCAACAAAGTGGTATCAGAGCTTTATGCTCTGAGTACCGAGTGAAGAGAGAGAGAGAGAGAGAGAGTGTGTGAGTTAAAAAAAAGTGTGTGCTTGAGTGCTTTGGGAGAAAAAAAAAGAGGAGAGATGGCAAAAGTTGTGAATGGTATGACAGTACCGCAATTGACAAAGAAAACCAATTATGATAATTGGTGTCTGCAAATGAAGACCCTTTTGGGATCCCAAGACATTTGGGATATAATGGAGAGCGGATACGAAGAACCCGCGGTGGACGCGAATCAGATGGCGACCCAGATTACTGCGCTGAAGAAGACGTGAGTGAAAGATAAGTCGGCTTTGTATTTCTTGTACAATGCGGTGGACGAGTCAGGCTTCGAGAAGATTGCAAACGTTGCATCTTCAAAGGAAGCATGGGATATTCTGGAGGTTGCATACAGAGGGAACGACCGGGTCAGACAAGTC
>Ga0099823_1008738_pt1 | contig 10296 bp, 7 predicted proteins | sample CowpearedBW_FD_76831 | JGI IMG/M metagenome (GOLD analysis project Ga0099823, IMG submission 76831) | Root nodule microbial communities of legume samples collected from California, USA - Cow pea red BW | ecosystem: Host-associated > Plants > Roots > Nodule | place: USA: California | collected...
ATATATATTTATTAATATATATTTACATATATATATATATATATATATATATATATATATTATAAATACCTACAAATATTTAAAAAATATGCAGATAATCATATAACTTATACTTGTATGGATATGAAGACGGATACGAAAAAAATATTTATCTAATAAATAAGAGTAAAGTACAAAAAAACCACCATCCATACTTTATCCGTCCGATTCATATCCCTAATTATGAATAAAATTATTATAAACTCGAAGGTCAGTAAACCCTAAATGAATTATTAGCAATGCTACATACTAATCGAATAGTTTAGGTAAAAATATTTTAAAGGAATATCGTGAATAAATCCGTAGTCTAAAATCTGAAAAGATAAGAATAAAAGAAAATGTTTATCTATGACAAAATAGAATCTCTTTTACTATACATAATATCCTTATTTTATCTTTAATTATATTTTAAAGTTTAAAAAATCAATAACTATATACAAAACTGCAAAGATATATATATATATATATATATATATATATATATATATATAATGTTTTATTTTTTATTTTATCTTTAATTACTTTTTAAAATTAAAAAAAATCTAATTATGTGGTCGTTATCTTTAATATTTTAAAAAAACAATCTTTAAACTGATTGTAATATAATAGTCCCTATTTTTATGCGGTCGTTATCATTATTATTTTTCTAAATATATAAAAAATACAAAATGCTTATTTTTAACCAGTAATAATTAATAAATTTAATTTATTGGATAAAAATATTTTATTTATGAGAAAAACCTTAAATCCGAAATTTTTTAATAATTATTTACATGTTTCAACTAAATAAACATGTATTCATAGTATAATTATTTGATTAAACATTAAAAACAGACTGCTATAATATTTTAAAGATTTGCTTTTTTTTAAAACGTAAAAATTACTAATCATTAATATATTTTGAAACCGATAAAAAATCTAAATTCTTATTCGGTAATCGTTAACATTACAGTGCTCCAAAGATAGGTTAGGCTAATAACTGTTGATCTTCCGCGGTGACGAAGAAGAAGAAAAAAGTATAAAAAGAAGAAAAAAAAAGAGGAACAGAAACCGAAGTGAAAGACGCAGAGAGTGACCAACACAGGAATAGAGCGCGAAGAGCCTTTGACAAGACAGAGACCATACAGTTATTCGTTCATATAAAGCACCCTTCACTTCACTTTGCTTTCAATCGATTAGGGTTTTCATCTTTCAATTTCATCACTATTGCTTCCTCATGAAGAAATCTTCTTACCCTAACCCCTCCCCGACGCCCCACGCCACTCATCGCCGCCTTGATTTTCACCCTAACACACCACCACACGGCGGTTCCACTCCCCGCCCCATCACCCACCGCCCCTTCCACCAATGGAGGCCGCGCTTACACCCACATGCGGCACGCCTCCACCGTCCGCCGGAGCCTTATTTCAAGGTGGAGCTCCGCCTCGGCCTCCGCCGTCCCAGCCGCGACGACATCGTGGCCCTGATCAAAGAATGCGAGCACAAACCGCAGTCTTTTACCTTTTACCCCGTCGACGACGTCGCTGCCGCGCTCAGTTACCGGAATTGGGAGGAGGCGTGCGACGCAGCCGCTTGGTTCTGGGAGTCGCTGCTGTTGGAGAAGCACGATTACACGCCGGAGATGGACTCCAACGTTTCGGTGACGGACAGTCTGGATGGTCGCCTTCGAGTGTTGTTCACGAGGCACGTGATGAAGGTGATGGAGGGGAAGGAGGTTAAGCGGTGGGTGGAGGAGAGTGAACGGTTGTCAAAGGAAATTGAGAGGGTTTCAACTTTGCTGGGTAAGCACTTGCATATTGACTTGAGTAACCACTATATTGAGCAGAGGAAAGGGCTCGTTGTTGAGAAAATCCAGGTTGAAAGGAGGTTGAAGGAGTTCGACTCTGCGATGGATTGTATACTGAAGTATCTGGCGGAGGACGCTGACGTGGAGGGTGCCGACGTGGAGGGTGATCGGAGTGTGAATGTGTTCAAGTTTGATGGATGTTTTGATTGGAAGCGCATTCACTGTCTGATCAGAAGGGAGTGTCGGAGACTGGAGGATGGATTGCCCATTTATGCTTACCGGAAGGATATTCTTCGGGAAATACATTATCAGCAGGTATATCTTTGTGATGGTTATGTGTTTCTTGAAGGGAGGTGATTTTTAGTGTGTTGCCTTGTTTGGCAGGAATATGTGAATGGGAGTGTTTGGAAGTCCCATGTCACCTACCTCAATCATTGGGTTGTGGTTTATGTACTAGTTGGTTTTAGGGTTAAATCTAACACTCCTACACTTGTGTATTTTGACTTTTATTGCCATTCGAGTCTGGAAATTGTGATTCTATTTAGAATTTATATATCTTCTTTTTTCGATGTTATTCTAATTAGTATATATACAGATGATGGTATTAATTGGAGAGACTGGTTCTGGAAAGAGTACACAGTTAGTTCAGTTTCTTGCTGATTCTGGCATTGGTGCCGATGAATCCATTGTATGCACACAACCTCGCAAGATTGCTGCCAAATCAGTGGCTCAACGGGTCCAGGAAGAAAGCAGTGGATGTTACGAAGGGCAGTCAATCAAATGTTCTACGTTTTCATCCATGAATGAGTTTGATTCCAGGATAATATTCATGACAGATCACTCTTTATTGCAGCACTACATGAGTGATAATAATTTGTCTGGGATCTCGTGCATCATAATTGATGAGGCTCACGAGAGGAGCTTAAATACAGATTTACTGATGACTTTGTTGAAGAATTTACTTTATAGGAGGGGTGAGATGCGGCTTATCATTATGTCTGCTACAGCTGATGCAAAACAGCTATCGGATTACTTTTATGGTTGTGGAATTTTTCGTGTGCATGGGAGAAGTTTTCCAGTGGATATCAAATATGCTCCTTCTGACCATGCTGGGTATTCTGGTTCTTCTGCTGTTGCCTCGTATGTTTCTGATGTTGTCAGAAAGGCAACCGAGGTTCATAGAACAGAGGAAGAGGGAACTATCCTTGCCTTTTTGACATCTCAGATAGAAGTAGAATATGCCTGTGAGAAGTTTCAGGTACCCTCTGCAGTTGCCCTGCCCTTACATGGAAAACTTTCATCTGAAGAGCAATTTCGTGTTTTTCAGAACTACCCTGGAAAGAGAAAAGTGATATTTTCAACAAATCTTGCTGAGACCTCACTGACAATTCCTGGTGTTAAGTATGTGATTGATTCTGGTTTAGTTAAAGACTGCAGATATGATCCTGGCAGTGGGATGAATGTACTTAAGGTTTGCTGGATTAGTCAGAGCTCTGCTGATCAACGGGCTGGTCGTGCTGGGAGGACTGAGCCTGGTGTGTGCTATAGGCTGTATTCAGAAACTGATTATCAATCAATGGACCTAAATCAAGAGCCAGAGATTCGGCGAGTTCATCTTGGTGTAGCAGTTTTGAGGATCCTGGCTCTAGGAGTGAAGAATATTCAGGATTTTGATTTTGTGGATGCTCCCAGTTCTAGCTCTATTGATATAGCAATCAGGAATCTAATTCAGTTACGAGCAATTGAGATGAAAAATGATGTTCTTGAATTAACGCCAGAGGGTTGGTGCCTGGTAAAATTGGGAATTGAACCCAGGCTTGGTAAACTTATTCTTGGCTGTTTCAAACATGGTTTGGGTAGGGAAGGTGTTGTTCTGGCTGCTGTGATGGCCAATGCTAGTAGCATATTTTGCAGAGTTGGCAGTGAATTTGAAAAGCGAAGATCCGATTGTCTTAAAGTGCAATTTTGCCATTGTGATGGTGACCTCTTTACTCTTCTCTCCGTGTACAAGGAATGGGAAGCTTTGCCTTTGGAAAGGAGGAACAGGTGGTGTTGGGAAAACAGCATCAATGCTAAGTCCGTGAGGAGGTGCCAAGACACAATTTTGGAGTTAGAAAGTTGCCTTGAGCGTGAACATAACCTCGTTATTCCTAGTTATTGGCTTTGGGACCCTTGTACACCCTCTAGTTATGATAAGAATTTGAAGAGGGTTATACTGTCCTCACTTGCTGAGAATGTAGCCATGTACTCTGGCTGTAATCAACTTGGTTATGAAGTGGCCCAAACTGGGCAACATGTTCAACTGCATCCATCATGTTCATTGCTTGTTTTTGCTCAGAAACCAAGTTGGGTGGTTTTTGGTGAGCTTCTTTCCATCTCTAATCAATATTTGGTCTGCGTGAGCACATTTGACTTTCAATCATTATATGACCTTTGCCCAGCTCCCTTGTTTGATGTATCTAAAATGGTGGAGCGGAAATTGCAAATGAAGACATTGTGTGGTCTTGGCTGTATTCTTCTCAAGAGATTTTGTGGAAAAGCCAATTGTAATTTGTTTGCTCTTGTTTCACGTATAAGGAAAGCTTGTGTGGATGAACGTATCTACATTGAAGTGAATGTTGACCAGAATGCAATCCACTTATTTGCCACTTCAAATGATATGGATACAGCCCTTGCGTTGGTTCATGACGCTGTAGAATATGAGAGAAAGTTGTTACGCGCTGAATGTATGGATAAGTTTTTGTATCATGGGTCTGGTATTCCGTCACCTATAGCTTTGTTTGGGTCTGGTGCTGAGATAAAACATTTGGAACTTGAGAAACGTTCCTTGAGTATTGAGGTGTGTCATGCAAACATAAATGCAATTGATGACAAGGAGCTCTTAATGTTTTTAGAGAAGAATACCTCTGGTAGCATCTGTGCTGTGCACAAATTTGCAGGCAATGTGAAGGATGAAGATAAAGAAAAGTGGGGCAGGATAATTTTTACGTCCCCTGAATTTGTCAAAAGAGCCACTGAACTAGATGGACATGAGTTTTGTGGCTCCTCCTTGAAAATTTTCCCTTCGCAGTTGGGAGGGGATAAAACATTTTCGTTCCCTGCTGTTAAAGCAAAAGTTTATTGGCCTCGTAGGCTTAGCAGGGGATTTGCCATAGTTAAATGTGATATAAAGGATGTCAATCATATGTTGAGAGATTTCTACAACCTTGCAATAGGGGGAAGGTATGTTCGATGTGAAGTTGGCAAAAAGAGTATGGACAGTGTTGTCATAAATGGGCTTGGCAAAGATCTCTCGGAAGCTGAAATACTGGATGTGCTAAGAACTGCTACAAGCAGGAGGATTTTGGATTTTTTCTTGGTGAGAGGGGATGCTGTTGAAAACCCACCATGCAGTGTTTTGGAGAAGGCACTGTTGAAGGAAATTTACCCCTCTTTGCCCAAAAAGGACCCGCACATTAGTTCTTGCCGAGTTCAGGTGTTTGTACCTGAGCCTAAGGATACCTTTATGAGAGCTTTAATCAGTTTCGATGGAAGATTGCATTTAGAGGCAGCAAAAGCTTTGGAGGATATTGAAGGAAAGGTGTTAGATGGATGTCTATCATGGCAAAAGATAAAGTGCCAGCGGTTGTTTCATAGCTCCTTGATATTTCCTACACCAGTGTTTCGTGTGATTAGGGAACAACTGGATGGAGTACTTGCAAACTTCAGGAATTTAAGAGGTAATAGGCCAATTTTTCTTTTCTGTGGATGCTTGTAAGTTACAATTCATTTTCCTGATGGTAAGCATTTTAACTCACAAATCTTACATAGCTGGTACAAAATATTTTTTTTTTGAAAAATATTGTTTATTCTTTCGAAGTCTGTATCTGGTTTAATAATTATTCTTTTAATTGCTTTAGTTCTGGGATTCATGTAGCCAGCCTTACTCAGTGGATAAATAGAACTATTATAATTCTTGTAGACAGTTTAGCATTTGCAGCGTGTTTAGTTACTTTAAACCCCCCTTCTTCCAAAAATGGACTGAAGAATGACTTACTTTAAATTCAATATATATTGTTGAATTTTCATTGTTGGTGCTCTTCTCTTTTTAAATGTTTCGCAGTAGTTCATCCATCTACAAATGTGTTCAATTTTGATCCAACAACTCTGCAACGGTAATATATGTTCACTGGGTGCAATTAGTTTTTGTTAAACCAAGGTAGAAGAAATAGAAATTTGGTAGAAACAAATAAAAATAAACAAACACTCTTATCCTCTCGGTTAGAACAGGTCAGCCTCCCGGGGATTAACCCTTCACAAAGGATTTTTCCTTTTTCACATTAGTAAAATTACTCGATAAATCCCTCTAGTCTGATTTCTCCCTTGACTATGTCTTCTAAAGTCTTAACAAAGTAATGAACTAACACTCACTGGTTATATTCTGTGCGAAATATTGATTTTTATGAATGGGGCCGTTCGTGTTTGTTGGAAGCTACATATTTATAGTGAGATAACTTCAATTGAACAATTTCAAGTGTTATCTTTTATTACAATATGACATCTGACAATCATTGGTTTTCTTGATTAAGGTCTTGAATGCAACCTGGACAGGACAGTTAATGGTTCCCACCGAGTCAAGATAACTGCGAACGCCACAAGGACAGTGGCAGAAGTTAGAAGACCTCTGGAAGAACTATGGAGAGGGAAAACCATTGAGCATGACAGTCTCACTCCTGCAGTTCTCCAGCTCATGATGTCCAAGGATGGGTTTAATCTTAAAAACTCATTGCAGCAGGAGACAGGAACTTATATTCTTTTTGACAGGCACAACTTGAATTTACGTGTGTTTGGTTCCCCAGACAAGGTTGCTTTGGCTCATGACAAGGTGATTCAATCCCTCCTCTCTCTCCATGAAGAAAAGCAGTTAGAAATCCATCTGAGAGGGAGGGATTTACCTCCTGATTTAATGAAGCAATTGATTAAAAAGTTTGGACCAGATCTGCATGGACTGAAAGAAAGGGTACCTGGGGTAGATCTTAAGCTCAACATAAGTCGCCATGTAATCAGTCTTAATGGTAGGAAGGAGTTGAAAACCAGGGTAGAGGAAATAATATTTGAGATTGCTCGTTCAAGCCATCATTTGGTTGGGACGTTTGATAATGATGGTCCTAATTGCCCGATTTGCTTGTGCGAGGTTGAGGATCCATTCCGGCTTGAAGGCTGTGGTCATTTGTTCTGCCGGTCGTGTCTGGTGGAACAATGTGAATCTGCTATTAAAAACCAAGACAGCTTCCCAATACGTTGTAGTCACAAGGACTGTGGAGATCTCATCCTGCTTACAGATCTTAGATCTCTCTTATTTAGCGATAAGTTGGAGGATCTTTTCAGGGCTTCATTGGGAGATTTTGTTGCTAAGAGTGGGGGAACTTACAGGTTTTGCCCTTCTCCAGACTGCCCCTCAATTTATCGAGTTGCAGATCCTGAGACTGCTGGTGAGCCATTTGTTTGTGGGTCTTGTTATTCAGAGATATGTAGCAGGTGCCACTTAGAGTATCATGCTTTCTTTTCATGCGAGAGATATAAAGAGTTTAAGGAAGAAGATCGATCTGTGATAGATTGGTCCAGAGGCAAGGACGATGTTAAGAGTTGCTTGGCGTGTGGGCTTGTAATTCAGAAGGTGGATGGGTGCAACCATGTTCTGTGCATGTGTGGAAAGCATGTGTGTTGGGTTTGCTTAGAGTTCTTCGGTGGTAGTGATGAATGTTATAGCCATTTGAGAAATGTGCACACGACTATAATATAATATAGTCATTTGTACCATTTTTCTGAGTTATGTAAAGTTAGCGTAGCGGTATATAACACTGTATATGGAAGTAGCAAAATGTACAGCTTTTCTAAACTATTGTATATAATATATATAAATATCGCAGCAGTTCCGCTTCTTACTTGTGTATATATATTATAATGTTGCATCGTGTGTGTTGGTTGTGTGACTTTTCTGCCATGCACGCTTATTAACACTTGTTTTTTCAGCGGAAAGATAGAATTGATCACATCTGGATAGCACGATATGATATAATTGATTGGTTACAAAGTTTTATTTGTGTATACGTAATATAAAGCAAAAATCCCAATAGCAGCAGAGGGTGTATCTACAGAAAGTATCTCCAAGAAAGGGCGGTGGTGACTCCAATTCCAAAGGAAAGAAGCAAAGCCAGAAGCCATGCAACACTACTACTTTCTTCTTCGTCTCCATCTGGTTGTTGTTGTTGTTGCAGGTGCAGAAGTTGAAGCTCAACCAATCTCAGCTGTTGCCGATATGCAAACAAGTGCATGGCCTCCCCCAACACAACAATTTTAAGACACTCCCTTTCTTTTTTCAGAAGTGCAGCCTTTTTTTCTGCCTCCCTGGCCCGTGTCTGAGATGCTTGCAGCGCCTTCAGAACCTCCATTTTATTCCTTTCACCCTCTTCTCCTTTGCCTGCAATGTCATACACCCTACTCTTATCTGGACCCATCAAAAACTTGGAAGGTGGCGGAAGATCACAGTTCTGCATCAGCTCAAACCCCGAAGGCTTCACAGAAACTGCGAAACCCATAATTTCGTTTTTTCTTCTTTCAGTCTGGCTATCCTTCTTCTCTTCTCCACCCATGAAAAATCCAATCCTTTTGTGGGTTAATTTCTTGATGGGCTAAAGTGAAGAATATCAAGTAAGCAGTTTGAGGCGTGGAAGGAAAAGGTAGCTGGTACGTGAAGTTGGTGGTGGTGTGGGAGCATTGAATTCAAGAGTCATAAAAAAGGCAGTGATTTTCGTTATGAATTTGATTGCTGTGTAAGTTTGCTTCTGATTTGATGGCTCGGGAAATTCCTTGCTTGCGTGTTTCGTCCAAATTAAATTAAATTACAACTTGCCACACTCACAAGAAAAAATTTATTCTCATCACACTTTTTCGTTCTATCATTCAACCCTCCCTTCTTTAAATACACAATACCGACCACACTTTGTGGCCATATAGGCTAATATATTATTATAGATTTAAAATATAAAACAAAATATAACAATTGCCTTTTGCGAGACACGAAAATGTTTTGATTCTACTATTGCTGATGTATAATTTTTCCGATCGATACGTTGAAAAAATGATTGAGAACAGGTCTAGTTGCAAAACTTCCTCTAATCCAAACCTAAGAAATGTTCAGCTTTTCTTGTCTGACTAAACCAATTATTTAAAGTTTATTTTCAAATGGAGATTTAATATTAAGAATTTAAGATAGATTTAGGAAAAATTCCACGAAAATCCCAGAGAGAAGGAAAAGAGACAATAAACAAAATGCAATGCGAAGATTTAACTATGAAAAAAAAAAACTATGCATACCTCGTACTACTTATAAATTATATTAAATTAGTTACTTAAAAACACAAACGATGTATATATTCTGTGTTATCTCAATAATATCTCATATAAATCAAGTTGGCAACGTCACAGTTTGACCAATAATTTGATAGGAATAAAATAATATAACAAAACTATAAAAAAAAAAAAACATTAATTTCAGAATTTCAGAATTTCAGAATTTCAGAATTTGAAAATTTGAAAATTCTTATTTTTTTCTACATAAAATTCAAAATTATCTAAAATTTTAATTAGTTTCATACATTCTAAAACTTTATTTCTTTTTTATTAAATTCTTTAGCTAAACAATATATTTATCATAAAATATTTCAAGTATTATAAAAGCATGAATTGATCTCTTGAAATTTCTTATTTTAAAGCATACGAATGTAAACCGTGGAGCATAAAACAAATAAACCAATTTGACCACTTGTTTTGAACACAATCATACATATTTTAAACGCATTATTAAATTAATTATTCTTGTTAAGATGCTTGCAGCCTTTTTAAAACTGTTTGGTTTCTTTACAAACTTTATAAAATTCAATGATATTAATTTAGGATGCAGGTTTATGCTAACAAAATGAAAATAAAATGCTATTAAGTAATAAAAAAGAATAAAAGAAAGAGGAAATATCCGTACAAATTAAAATCTTAAATTGTTTTAGATTTTATTACATATTTTACACATTTTAGTTTCAAATTTTAGCAAAAACATAATTACAATTTGTTTGCATTTTTTTTTTCAGCTTTAACTAATAGTCGACATGATGAACTTTTTTTTTTTAACTTTACAATTAATACATTAGGTTTTACGACTTGTTATTCATTTTCATTGGAAAAATCTTATTAACATTTTTTTCATTATTTACACTAGAGATAACACATGACAATTAATATACTCAAAGAATTCAACTACATACTAAATTGTGTTCAATTTTGCTTTGTATTAATATTCTTATACAGTATTATCAGTTGTTTTAATTTGATGATATTTATAATGCATTTATATTATAGTTTTGGGTAAGTAAATTGATGATTGTATGTAAAGTGTGTTTGTAGACCTAGCACTCAATTTATTTGGATAAAGAAAGCTG
>Ga0099823_1008740_pt1 | contig 10294 bp, 6 predicted proteins | sample CowpearedBW_FD_76831 | JGI IMG/M metagenome (GOLD analysis project Ga0099823, IMG submission 76831) | Root nodule microbial communities of legume samples collected from California, USA - Cow pea red BW | ecosystem: Host-associated > Plants > Roots > Nodule | place: USA: California | collected...
AAGGATATAAAATCAAATAGTAAATACAAAATATTACATCATAAAGAGTAATGAATAATATGATTATCAATCATATGAGTAATTGTATAAATCAATGGACGACCATTAATTCATAACATAATCAAATTTGTTAAATTTATTTGACATTTCAAATACGTTTCATAATAGTATTTGACTTAACATTAGAGCGAAAATGTGTCAAACAGTATAAACAACTCAAATACAATCTTGAAATGCGTACGAAATATCAAATAAACCTAACAAAATTTGATTAAAATGATTAAATTCACGTATTTTGGAAGATGAAAGACTAAATTGGTCAAAAGTTTTAAAATAGACTAATTTCAAGATTAGTTAGGGAAGCAAAAATATATTTAACCCTTTAATTTTTGATATTTTAATTAATGAAATAGTTTTTATGATTCATTAAATGATATGATACTCATGATTATGTGTAGAATTCAGTTCAATTAAAATAAAAATTATAAAACACATTAAAAATTAAGGATTAAACTAAAATCTTTATCTTGCAATGAGAAAAACTAAATTCTGTGACGGGCCGAAAGAACACTGTGAAAACAACTTGCTCAACAAGCTGGGCCTGACGAAAATAAAGCCCGCCATGGATAAAAAGGTAAAAGGCTTATGTTAAATAAATTAATTTCCTTTTTTAACCCGTATGTATATATAGACACACACATGTTATAATTTGAAAATAAATTCAAAGCGCGGGTATAGTTTGCCATTTCGCTCGAAGCAAGGTCACGTCGATGGCGTCCTCAGAGCTAATAACTACAGAAGTAGAATCCGAAAATCCCCTTTCTTCTCTCATCTACGGTGAGTCGTAACTGCTCCTTCCAGCTTTCATTGTAATAATTCATCCACATTCATGAAATTCGAGGGTTAATAATCTGTGCAAATGCAAGTATTAAACCTAATTGTTAATTCAAACCACGCGTGACGCGATGCGATTTTTCGCTTGTTATGAACTATAATCATTTCGTGTGTTTAATCGTTTTCTGTTTGTTCCGCTGTGCAGAGGTATCTAATGAAGCCCAAGAGATCATGGAGAACATATTTAAGACGATCACGTCAGTTACCTAATCATCGTTGCTTCTTCAATATCAATATTATATCCGTTTTTTTTTTTTTTTCATTACAGTTACTATTTATTCATTACGATTCGGTCAAAACCTGTGATTATTTTATGGTGTTTAATTTAAACGGAGATTTGTTTCTTCTGTGCAGTGAAATCAATCATAGTTCTGCAGTTATAGAAGAGGAGATAGAGAAATGCAAAGGTTCTGCTCTTGAGAGGAAAAGAGCCTTAAACGAAGACAGAGATAACTTTCAAAAAGCTGCTTATGCTGTTCTGGACATGCTCAACAGAGAGTAAAGCGCTCTAGGTATTGTTCTACATTTTTCATTTTTATACATTTTATTCCCATATATCTTGTTTGATTAAGTAGATCGCCACCTGAAACGGAAACGTACCGAAATGAGCAGAGCACATTGTTAATCTCTCTTTAGTTTGATCATTAGAGAATATACAACTCATCATTCTCCCTTATCGCGTTTAATTCTTCTACTTCTGTGCCGTCAGCCATGAGAATTTTGCTTCCTCTTTTTCCGAATTTTCTCTCTGCGTACGCAAGGCTTCAATCAACTTAGTTATCCTATTGAATTTGTGTTACCTCAGTATGTTCAGTTCTATGAATACAAGTGCGAAATCATGATAATTTTTTTGTCCAATATATTTCTGTTGCTGAACGTAAAGGCTTTAAATAATGAGCGCTGTCTGTGTGGAATGCGGGCAAATGAGGGATTTCAGATTATTTTGTGATTAGGTTATTTTCTGTAATTGATGTCATTTAATCATGAAACACTGAGAATCTTTTGTAGGCATGCATGCATGTTAAATGCAATCATACCTGCAGCTCTGAAAATATCTTCTATCGAATTTGGGAGAAGTATGAGCTTTGGCGTTGTTCCATTTCCCATTTTGTTTTCATTGGGATGGTGTCCGTGGATTGTAACTCTAACGGGGACTGGTCTTCTCAGTGGTTTGAAATTTCCTATTTTTCCTGCAATTAGTAAGTAGCATGAGCCTATGCCGTTACTTTAGGTAAGCAGGTAAGTTGATGAATTCCATAGCATGTTCATTTTTTGGACACTGATAAAGCAATGAAAACAAATAAAGCAACCTAGGCTACATTTCGAAATGAAACAAATAAAGGAATGTAAAGATAATGTTACACTGTTTGGGATGTCATCAAATCAGCATCCATATCCACAGACAGAAATGAACATGAAGTTTCTTGGGTTGTCATTTACAGAACCCCCTAGTGTCTGATGATTCTTTTTCTTAATTCCTCTACCGTGTCTAACTACTATAGATTAGACTATTAAAATTTCGTATTGCTGTAACTAGATACTGGATTAAGGCTACCTTCTTTATATGGATCTTGATATCTTGAAACTTCATGGAGTGTGCCCTCATTTTGTTTCAGATGCTGCAAAAACCAGTGCTCATCATATATGAAGCGATTCACATATGTACATTTGGATTACTAGTAGTACATATAGTCTAAAAACCATTGTTCACTCAAAAATAATGTGTTCGGAAAGGCAATTAAAGAGTATGCTGTTGCCATATGTGGCCAAAATTATCATTGATTAATTTGTCATAAATTTTACTTGATGGAGTGTAAATTATATATTTAGGAATTCTTTATTCATTTGCCGGTCTATGATATCTAATGCTTGAGATGTAATATAAAACTATTCTTGTGCTTTTACCCTAAGCTTTCGGGGAGCTGTTGACTTAGTTCCACACGCATGATATAATCAAATCTTCTTTGAGATGTTAACGTGTATCTCAACGGTACATACGGTTCAATTCAAAGAAAGCGATTATCCACGCATCATCAGGTAACTTTAAGGTCCCTTTAGGGAAAAACGACGAAGGGAAGTTTTCTATTTTTATGGGCTTTTCTTCTGTTCTTAATTTATCCAATATATCCTTTCTCAGAAACATGGTTTAAAGAAGGATATTGAAGAGCTTTGGGACTTCCTTGCAGAATTCTGTACTTTGGCAGTCATTGCTCTGTCATATACTAATTGCATATAAGTTTGCCTAAAGTTTTAGCTCTGCCAATGCAACGTTTACCATCCAAGGAGTTTTGTGCATCCTTTTCTTATATTCTATATTTGCGCATTAATTAAATGTATATGCTTCAAAATTAAAGAAATACCTCAAGGTCACCCAGCAATTCCGTTACATAAGATATTTCTTCTAGCACCTTGCCTTTGAGGCCGTTCAAATGCTGAGAATAGAAGAACCAACATCAGCTGGGAAATGTACGAGCATGTTGACGTGTGAATTGAGATACCGATACAAATTTTGGATATAATGAATTGACAATGATATTTGGTTAGTGTTAAAGTGTGCAAATTAATTATTCGGTTGATGAACTTTCAAACCCGAATAAAGTTGTACATGATAGCCTTCCCATCGTCACTAAATGGTTGCACCATCTGCTTGAAGTGATGATGATTGATTCGTATGACCTGGGAGAGCCCTCTACTTCTTACTGTAAAAGGTTGTGGAATATTAAACATCACGCCTATTTCTCCTGCCATGTCTCCAGACTCAAGTTCGAATAAAAACTGAAAAACTTTCACGAGCTCAGTCAAGCAATGCGTGAATTGTTATCTGTGTAGAAACATAGATACTTCTTTTAAATCATTACTATTTATCCTCATTGTAGTAGTTTATGCGCTACTCCTTCCATTGACTAGGTATCTAGGAGTTATTACCTCTTTACTTTCTTTTGAATATGTTACATATAGCCTTAAATTAATCACTTGGGAGATCTCATCTTACCTGTTCTGACCCATTATTGTATTTCAACACATCCTGCGGAATAGTTCAGTTAGTTAGCAGTTAAACCTTGTTCAGAGGGTAGGATTTGAATATGCAATAGATGTTTACCAGTGACCCAGATACCAAGATGTACAAATATTTTGGCATCTCATTTTGCAAGATAATGTCAACCTTAGATGGGTAGTATTCTGCCTTCGTTTCTGACACCTGTTTAGTGTCATGATTTCGAATTTAGTTACTGTTGAGATGTTCAGAATATCGCTACCTAGAAGAAAAAAAGAAGAGAACTGGAACAAAAAGTTTTACCAGCTGGGTGATAAAATAATCAGAAACTCCTTTGAATAAATATGCTGTTTCAACTATGTTTCTGAAAAGGTGGTGAGCAATACAGGATCTTATAGTTTTAGGCAGGTCTTCTAACAGTTCTTGCTGCAACTCTGCAGTCTTAAACTTCAATTGCATGTGTGCCAATATTTGCTCCTTTAGTCGTCCCGGGAGTCTATTTTTGTTTGCATACTGTAATATTTTGTTGAAGACATCCCTCTGTGAAGCCTGGAGGTGAAATGTATTAGTTTTTGGCCGGAAAATTATCATTTAACACCAACTTTTATATTTGGCTACCACTTTTTGATTATAAAAAAAATATATAAAAATTCAAAAGAAAATAATAATAATAATATATATAGTTGTTATATGATGGTGTAAAAAGAGGGAGATTGTCAAGCTATCATGATGTTTTGGTATATAACCATTCAGATAAGCCTTTTAGAAGCATGATTACTGCGTTAAGGGTTATATGAAAAGTAAAGCTAAGAGTTAAACGATCATGGAAGTCGTCGTAAGACTTACTACGGCAAAGGTTCCGACAGAGCTATGAACCAACAGAGTTGTCATGTTTCCAATAATATATGCACCGAGGCCGATGTTAAAGAGCATGTAAAAAATGCAGAAAAGCATCTCCGTTAAATTTACTGCATAAAAATCTCCATATCCAACGCTGGTAAGGGTTGAAACAGACCAGTACACAGAATAAGTGTAACCCAACCCGACTCCCAATTCATGAAAGTCCTGTGTTTTGTTCCCTAACCACGTGTGTTTCGGTGTCTTGTGCTCGACAGCCAACCAAAAAAACATGCAGCCTGCGAAGTGTGCTGCAAATAGTGTAACCTGTGACAAAAACAAAATGAACCAACTTACATTAATAAAAATATTGCTAAATGAAGATACGCTCAAAACAGAAGATTTAGAAATTTCCTTACACATATAAGTTTGCAAAATCTTGTCGCAGAATAATTGATTCGTATGTCTTTCTCTAGCCTGGGAAACAGTTTGCAGTTTCAGTTACAAATAGGAAATCCTGATCATTCCTTTTTCTGCTTAATGGATGATTGATAGTACTTGTATAATCTGCAAAACATCTATTTCACATTCCTTATTCTTCTTTATATTTCTTTTTGTCACCTTATCACAACCATATGATCTTCCACACTTTATATTGTCAACCTTATTTATTTACCGGGAGACTTGTAATTAAAAGAAAACATAATAGTTAAAAGATTTAGTATTCTTTTTAAATTTTTTTTTTAAGTTTTATAACTTTGGACATTTAATTATAATGTTTTGATATTACATACTTATTTGTTTACTTAAAGACTGAGATCCTTTGACGTACATAAAATTTAGGTTTATTAATTATTTAGACATAGGGTTATAGGCCCATTTGAAGTCTTAGTATAATTCACTTGTAAATAATCTTTAGAAAAATATCATGAAGATATTTTTTAAGGTAGTTATAGGCGTTACTTTCTATTTTAGTTTTATTTGGTTTTGATCTTTGTTTTTTTGACGTGTGAACGGGTTAGAAAATTTTAAGTACTTTTCTATTTATATATTTTTTACTGTTAATAAAAAAACGAAGGGGGTTTTTTTATGTTAAAAAAGTACGAAATAAATGAACTAATAGCTTTTATAAGCAATAACTGAATATTATATCTAAACTTATGAGGCCTTTTTAAATTTCACAATTTCAAAATTAGGTGGCACACTTATAGTGAAGTTGCCTGAATGGGATTGATATTTACCAAGTATATAATCAACTAACACACTCCTATAGTCCAATTATATCTTTGCAATTCACTCCCTGAACAAGGAAGAGGTAAATGTATTTCCCACAAAAAAATGAAGAGGTATAAATTTGACTGTTTTTTTATTGTCGTTAGTTGCTTTTTCTTTCGTTCTAACTTCACTTTGTTTGTGAATGTACCTTGCGAAGAGTTCGCTAACACGCCTCAATCTCCAGAGTCTTAGCATAATTAGGAAACCAAATAACTCGCTTCTGCTTGGCTTGCCCGTCAGAATTTGATATATCTGCTCAATTGGCAGAGTGGAGGCTAGATCCATGGTGAAGTGCAACTTTTTGACGTACCTGTTGAAATCAAAATTAAAAAAATTTCCATAAAGAGGACAAAAAATATGGGCCTTTAAAACTGTAAAATGCTAGAACTTCTCCACATGCATGTGAAACCTGAGAGCAATCTTGTTATGATCATGGACGAGGAGATAAGTTGATGTATCGAAGTAAGCCACAAAGAAAGTAAGGATTATGTCAACTGCAAAGAAGGCATCAACAAGGAGATCGACAACGGTCAACAATGACCCAGCTAACAGTTTTCTGAAAGCTAGCTCGAATGGAGATGCCCATGCAGAGTACACTACCAAAGCCACTACCAACGTTTGCCACAATCTACATGTAAATTGCAATTCCATTCCACAATTAATGCATGTATAATATATAATAAACTGAATAACTAATTGTGTGAAGGAAATTAATTAAACACGTACTGATATCTACGGTCATAGGGAGAAATGACGTATTTTCTTAGGTTGGAATAAGGTTCTACATGAAAGATGGGGGTGCCAAATGCTGGAAAGATGGTACTTGAAACAGAGGCCATTTCGTTGCTTGAGCATCTTCTCTCTCGAGACGACATCGACATTCTTTGAGCCAACGTCTGACAAAATGGTTTTCTGATGACAGAGAGATAGAGAGTGATCAACACTTTTCTTGTTATCGACGTTGTTACAGATATGCACAAGGCAAGACCTTGGCTTCTTGTTGAGACTTCAGACTCTCAAAATTATATGTAGTACAACTTAATGACATAATTTAGCACAAAGAGAGCTTTGTATATGGAGCGAGGAGATGCTGTACGGGTGAACCAAGGATGTGTCAACGTGCAGAACATGACAAGACAAAACCTTTTGCTTTTGTAGAGAACTAGAAGAATTACCCATGATTTAAGAATGTTCGTAAAACCAAACACAATGTCAACGGAGTTTTTTCCTATATAAATCTAAACTCCGTCACATATATTTCATATGATTTAATAATGAAATTATCTTAATAATTACGTGATGAACTATTATATTATATTATATACTTTGATAAAATGGTACATAACGGGCATTTCATGACGTAATATCATGGACGTAGCAGACCTCTTTATTGTTCAATTTTTTTAGAAAAAAATCAGTGAAGAGATGGTACCCCAATTAATGGACGTTATTCTAATAGATACTGATTAAAAAAAATGTAAAAGCTGTTTATATATGCTTAAAAAATTGGGAATAGATGCTACCCCAATCACTGACTGTCGTAGAATCAAATTAATGACATCTTTACAACTAACTTTGATACAATGAGAAAAGCTCAAAATTCATGTACAAATATTCTATTCTAAAAGATCCAAATTGTACTGAAAATTTTAGACTTATCTTTCTTAATGTCGTATTAAAAGAGTAACTTTTCTTGGCTGAACGAGAGTCATATTCATTGAGCGTGTAAAAACTTGATGTATCGTTACTCACATTCAGATGGTCTCAAATTCAGTGATTGTTTGAGATTCAAGGATAAAATAGGACCAATTTCTGCGTAGGGCATGTGATGATTTATTTCCCACCAATCTTTCAAACCTGGCAACGATAGCAATACCAGGCAGATGCTGGACGAACTTGGATGTTGTATGTACCTCAAGATCAATAAACCAACTTCAACTGTGAAATCAATGACACAAAAGGAGATATTTTTTATTTTTTCAATAATCACGGGTAAACAATTGCTTTGGTTAATTCCACTTCTCCCGATAAATGGCTATGATCTAACTCCAGCTTTCTCTGTTGAATAAATAAACCAAAAGATGCGCTTTGGACACTCAGATTCTTCTAGCAATAGGTTACATGTATTGAGCCAACCATTGCTTACACATATCAAGCACGGGAAGTGCATTTGCATGCAGTGCCTGCACGAAGAATGATAGCAAGTTAAGAGAAATAGAACGTTTTATTTTCAGAAATACATGTCTACAGGCCATTAAAATACTATGTCAAGTTCACCCATGATGAAAAGAAAATTCTTGATAAGTAATGTGCAGGTGGTATTGATAACCCAGGGCAAGTACTAGCCTACCAAATAAAAGGAGCTGTAGGATCCATCAAGTCAAAGAAATGTATTTTTCTCAATTTTTCAGTTCATTGGATGCATTATAGGAAGTTGAGAGAAAAAAAAAAGATGACAAGAACAAGTCCCTAGACATTGAATGTAGCATCAGGTTCTTTCCAATGAGATTCGAGGGACTTCCTCCTTTATCACTGAGAATTTTCCTCAAGTGATTGCCGATTAGAAGTCAGATGCATAACAAATTGTTAATTTTTTAAAAGTTAATATATGAAATCTTAGTAGAAAGACACGGCAATGGAAGAGAAGGATATACGGTATACAATGATACACAATAACATGACCATTTTATTGATAAGTTTGGTATAGTATATAACAGAAGAAATAAATAAGGGTGGTGTGCCCAGCAGTTTTTGGGAAGGAAAAGTTTAGAAGAATTGTAGGGAGTGAGGTTCTCGCGAACAACCTCAGTGGGAGAATACTTTGTTAACATTGGTAGGAGCGGAATTGGAGTAAAGCAATAAAACATTACAAGAGAGTCTTGTATTTCCAATTCTTAATACGCAGTTCTATCAACTAGAGCATCGGTCTTGGTACTGTGGTGATTGTGTGGGGGGTTATGGTCAATACCAGGATGGAATCCAGATTGGACGCATTAGAAAGCATGTTCCAAGAAGTTCTTCGACAAAGAGAAAGCGGAAAATGAACAACATGAGTGGTTTCAGAGGTTGGAAAATCTAATCAGTGGTCTTACAGTGGTGGTTGAAAAAATGTCGTGCAGTTTGAAATCCATGGCAGATCATAAAATAATAACAACACGAACGGATGCAGGGGAAGAAGAAGAAGCGTTACAACCACAAAGTCATAATAATCCATCCTAATTGTCAGTCAATCATTATTTTCCAGTTCATAATTTAAGAAATGAAAAAGCACAATTTCTATTAACTGGGTGGTACAGTTAGAAAACGCTATGAATAATGCGAATCCAAACTTGGAAGTGGCTTGTAACATGCCGGAGTCAAAGATAGAAAACAGTACCAATGTTAGATAATCCATGTGAAACTAGTAGAATGAATCAACCTTGACGCAACAGATGAGGTTAATCAGAATATCCGACCACTCAATCAGAATACCAGATTTATTATTAATTGAAAGACATGTAATTCCGAAGTTCGAATATGAAAATTTAGAATACACACACATATGTAGGGTATTCAATCCAAGCTAATATGTATTTGAAGGTTAGGATTCAGTGTAGATGTTAGGTTAATCCCCATAACTAACTACAAATGGGGATTATCTAACAGTAAACCTCAATTGGCTAGCTGATTAGTTAAGTTTCCATTTGGAAAGTTACTAAAAAAGAAATCAAAGGATGAGGATAAAATAGATAGATAGTTTACCTGATGCGCAACATATTGAACATCAGCCACACTACCACTCCTTGAAGCAATTTGAAATGCACTTTTTAATCGACCACAAACAACACAAGCAAGAACCTTCCTGCATGACCAATTCAAAAATAAAGCAAAACATGTTACAGCGGTGAATTTGATGGACACTCAGTTCAGGGCAGTTGTGAAAGTTGTGTAGAAAATAAATTAGAAAACAGTTCTGCATTAGAAATTCTAGAATTATGTGTACACAATAACTGGGTACAGTTACTTCTATGTTTTATTATATTAGAAATTGAAGGATGACATAGTTATAGAAAATAACAGCTAGTAGTTATGTAATAGGAATAGCTGATGGAATGCTGTGTAATCGGGGAGTGTGAAGTCTATTGTTTGTAGTTTGTAGACAGAGAACACTCTTTGTAGGAGACTTTGTCTCTGGGACAGCAGGGTATTGCTGCACTGTATGTGACAGGAGACTTTAGTTTCTGAACTATCAGTGTATCGCTGTATTGTGTGATCAGTGTTCTATATTATATATTTTTTTACTTTATCAATTGG